>Ga0209700_106578_pt1 | contig 17777 bp, 5 predicted proteins | sample SiratroredBW_FD_187528 | JGI IMG/M metagenome (GOLD analysis project Ga0209700, IMG submission 187528) | Root nodule microbial communities of legume samples collected from California, USA - Siratro red BW (SPAdes) (version 2) | ecosystem: Host-associated > Plants > Roots > Nodule | place: USA...
TTTTTTTTTTTTTTTTTTTGTCTGGTGAACTTATCACTGTCGCTGTAGATTGTTTTTTGCTCGACTGTTGATGAATGAATGATTCCCTCCGGACATATAAGTAGGAACCAGGAAAATTTTTTGACAGCATTTTCGATGTTTGGGGTATCTCAGGAGCCACTTCGAGTTTTTGGAGAGGAGAAGAAAATTATGCAGATCTCTGCTGGTTATAATCATTCTTGTGCGATCACAGGTCGGTGCTTATGCATGCTAGTGCTCACCTTCAAAAACTTGTATTTGATATTGGATATTTTTTTTTCGTACAAGTTTTGTACATGATTAATTTATCGTACAAGTTTTGTATTTGATATTGGATGGCTTCTATTTTCCTCCAAAATGAGTATTTAACAGCTTTAAGTTCTTTTATCCTCTGAATTTCTGCATATTCTTTACCTTCCTATTTTTAAGTTTCCCCCACCTCCACCTTTCTCTCTTGTCTCTGTTGTAGTGGATGGAGAACTTTACATGTGGGGAAAAAATACTAGTGGGCAGCTTGGACTTGGAAAAAGTAAGAACTAAACCTTGTATTAGAATTTAATGGACCTAAAGAGTTTATTTCTCCTGAACCTACTCATTATTATGTTTAACTTTAAAAACTTGATACTCTAGAGCTTTTAAAGTTGTTCAAAGAAAAAAGGATGGCAGGTAACTCTGTTTTATTGAAATGTAGGGGCTCCAAACATAGTTCCTTTGCCTACTAAAGTAGAATACTTGGATGGAATCAACATTAAAATGGCGGCTCTGGGTTCAGAGCACACTCTCGCAATTAGTGGTATGCAATAGATTACTAAATATTGATAATATCTTCTCAATTGTTGTTATTGAGTTCCTCTCAGCAAACATGAATGTAAATTGTACACTAAATATTCATAATATCTTTTCAATTGTTATTATTGAGTTCCGCTTAGCAATCATGAATATGAATTGTACACGAAATATATATTTTCTCATTTGTTGCTATTGAGTTCCTCCTAGCAAACTGACCTAATATTCTACACTAAATATGCATAATATATTCTCAATTGTTGTTATTGAGTTCCTCTTAGCAAGCATGAATGTAGATTGTACACTATATAATATCTTCTCAATTTGTTTCTATCTTTGCTAGATGGTGGGGAGGCCTTTAGTTGGGGAATGGGACAGTCTGGCAGACTTGGTCACGGCCACGAGTCAAGCATCCTAGGATTCTTCAAAAGTTCCAGGTTCTGCCCCTTCGTATCTTTAACAATTTTAGTCCTCATTACTTCATATCTCTGCTATTTTTTATATTATGTTTAGGAAATTGCGTTTTATCTCATGTGATCTGGCTCAAAAACACTTTGCCACTTTGTGGTAAAATTAACACTTCACCTCCTTATTATTTCCCTTTTAAAACATAACAAGCCATGTGCTATTTTCCATCCTTTGTTTTAATGGAGTGTACATTTAGAACTTACTATAGAAATCTCTAATTCTCATTCTTCTGTCACAGATTGATTCGTCATTTTCCCACCCTTTTTATTACCTTGCACTTACGGGTGAGAATAGAATAAATCGCATGAGAGAGGCTTGTGGCTTTGTCTCCATTAGGTCCAGGTCAAGTTAGGCTTCTTTTATGGAATGACTAGGTAAAGATGTTTGCAAAAGTATATTTGGTTAAAAATATCAAGTTTTAGATATTTGGAGAAGTCTATTTGTCTAACAAACCAATCTATTTGAGTAAATATTTTTTTGTTAGTATTATTGTTATATTAAACTTTTCATAACGTATTAAAACCATATATTTATTTACTTCTATAAATATTAGACATGTTGATCTACATAAAGAGTCTAGCCTATGACTCGTTGAAAGATAAATTAAGCATTATTGCAAAATAGACTTTTAAATAAATTATCATGAAGGTCAGTTTAGACCCTAAAATTAGACTCACATCATTATAAACAAGTTAGGCTTCACTTTTATAAACCCTAATTCCATTTTTAGCTCATGGCTTGAGTAGTAGTGGTCTTAATTCCGTAGTTTATAATTTGTTTTACTTTGAGTTTTTTTACTCTGGTTTGAAACCGGATCGTCGGGTTGGACCAGTGAAGCAGTCAGGTAGCCGGTTCTGAGAAATCATAAAACTTGCCTATAGAAGAACCATTCAACTTAAACTTTCAAATAAGTTATTATGAAGGTCAATTAAACCCTACCGTTAGACTTATATTATTAAAACAAGTGAGGCTAGACTTCTATAAACCCTAACCTCTAGCTATTTCCGTTTCTGTATCATCATGCCTTTGGTAGTTGTGGCTTTAGTTTCCATAGTTTATAATTGGTTTTACACTGAGTTTTTCCCTCTGGTTTGAAAACTGCATCAGACCGGCTGGTCGGACCAAGAACCGGTTTAAAGAAACCATAAAACTGTTTATAAGAGCCAATCAAAGAAACAGAAAACCGGTCTAAACCAGTTTAATATAATACACTTTTTAAAACTTTTTAAAAAAAATAAAAGTAACATAAAGTATTTGTTATTTTCTTTTTATTCTACTTATAAACTTATTATTATCAATAAATATTATTCAATTTTTAATTTAAGTATGATAACATATTTTATTTCTATTTTTATATGCATTTTAAATGTTCAAAACCTATATAAATTTACGTTTTATTTTAGCTTTTAGCATAATAGAATTATGATATTAAATTTTTTTAATATTATTTATTATTTAATCATTATATTAATTTTATTAATATTGGTTTGACCACTATTAAACTATTGAACCTTGAACTAGTGCTTTGACCGGTTCAATCACCGGTCCATTTAAGCAAAATCTTATATCAATTAATTTCCACCCATACCTGCTCTTAAATAAGAAGCTTTGAGAAGCATAAAGAAAGCTACATGTTCATTTTAATAAAAATGCTGCTGAGAATATTGGCCACTTAGATGCATATGTAAGGGGGTACCTTAGATACTTTGAGTGACTGCAATTTGGGATGGATGTCAAAAAAGACCTCCTCTATATATAATATATGTAGGCGGGTAACCTTAGGGACATAGATTGGCTGACCGTAAACAATAAGAGAAAAACAGATACAGCAAAAAGGTATAACATTGATGATTAATTGAGAAACATTAATTTTAAATAGTAAATTATACGAAATCTGACTAAGAATTTAGCTTATATAGAACTTGAGCCAAGTTAATACAGAATTTATAGTGATTAAAACTAAAAGTGGTGCAATTTTCTCTTTTAATAATGGGTTGTACTTATTCATTTTTTGTCATTGACTTTCTTGTTGCAATTTAAAGTCTGTATTTGATGCTGGAGAAAGTTTAATCATCCAAACAGAGCTGCTTGGATTATGAACTTATATAAATTGCAACCTTTACCTTGCTTTTCATATTATGTATTTCTGTGTTGACATGCTTTTTAATATCATGCAGTGAGTATACGCCAAGACTTATAAAGGATCTTGAAGGAATCAAGGTGTGATGTTGAATGGATTGCCTTGCTTCTAAGATGGTTATATTGGCTTTTAACTTTTAGCTTTGATCTTTAATGTTTTACCTCTATTCTTGACTATGTTTAGGTAAAATACGTAGCTGCTGGGTTGCTAAATTCAGCTTGTACTGATGGTACTTGAATGTAGTTATATCTTCTATCTTTTTATATTTTTTTCATGCCTTCTCATATTATTCAGTGCAAATTTTTCTGTCCTATCTTGATGAAAATTTTGCAGAAAATGGTTCTGTTTTAGTATTTGGTGAAAGAGGAATTGAAAATTTGGTAAGCAATGAGTGTTTTTTTTTTCCTACTCATTGTCTTCTAGTTGTAATGACTAATATTATTTTCAATTCCTCAGCATTTAAAGAATACGAGTGGTGCAACAAGACCATCCTTGGTCAGTGAACTTCCATACTCAAAAGAAGTTGCTTGTGGTGGCTACCACACCTGTGTCCTGACAAGTAATTCGTCAGTTTCAGAACTCAACCTTGTGTTGATTTGTTGTCATCATTTCTTTACTGTTTCATTCTATTGTTTTCTGTAGATTCTGGAGAGCTTTATACTTGGGGTTCAAACGAAAATGGGTGCCTTGGCATTGGGTATTGTTTCATACTAAGACTTTTTAGTTGGTCGTTTTCATTTTCGGCATTGATGTTCTTTTTTGTATATGCATGTTAGTGTTCTAATTCTTCAAATTATTTTTATCCAGTTCCTCAGATGTCATTCATCTACCTGAAAAGGTTCAAGGGCCATTCTTGAAGTCTTCTGTTTGCCAGGTTTCCTGTGGTTGGAAGCATACTGCAGCCATCTCTGGTAAATTCTTCCCTTTAACAGAAAATAATTGCCATTGAATAGTTTATTTTCTTGTCATATTGATGTAAAGGCTGCTTTCTTTTATTAAGAAGAATAATTTCATCAAGATCATGTAAAAGAGATCAAACAAAATATCAAGGAAGCAAAGCTAGCTAATCTCATAACATATTTGTAAGGGAAACCCTTTTAAAGATTGCTCGTGCCTCACAGCAAGTCGTGGCCAAATTTTAGAGGTAGCCAAAAGTCAAGTTTTAGTAAGCAAAACTTTACGCTCATCTTAGATTGAACCAACATATCCATTAAAAATAATGAAAAATAAAATTAGAAGCTGAAAAAGGAAAGCAAAATAAATAAAAGGGAATTTGAGGTGGATCAGGTCAGATAGATTTTAGCCAAGTTCCAACCTGAACTAAACAGGATGGACATAACCTGGATACCTGACTCGAGCCTGTTTTTTAAGCTTCAGTTGAGTTGGGTGGGTTATCCAACCTATGTCCACCCGTGCCAAATGGCTAATTGTGGTCCTAATAAACTTCTCATGGAAATTTCCTTAGATGTGGGGGTTACACTTTTTGAAGTTAAGGACATGGTTAACAATAGATGCTTACTCTAATGATGAGGAAGCTTGTCACTCACCTTGTTGTCTCTAGTTCATATATGTTGAGTTTAGAGAGAGTACGGAAAACTTGATTGATTTTTATTTAGGTTACAATAAGCATCTGTGTATATAAATTCTAAATGGACTAAGTGGGGACTATTTCGTAGGCAAAGATAAATGGGTGCTGCTTCTTGAATACTAATTCCTTTGAAAATTAAATGCATTTAATTTATGATGCACACACTCGTTTATCATATAAATTGCATGTTATTCTAATAGTAAAAATCGCATGAAGTGACGAGGCCAGACATAGGAAATAATACTTATTGTTATGTGTAGATTTGCTTAATTATTTGGGAAAATCTGTGATTTTTAAAACAAACAATAAAATTAAAATACCAAAAACCTAACCCAAGTACACACTTAAACTGACTTCGGAAACCAGACCAGATTAATGGACCAAATTGCCCAAACCTCTAAACCCCTTGGCAATATGGAAAAGAGAAGTTCATTTACAATCATAATGACGAAGGAATTAATATATGGTTTAGTACTAAAATAATTAGTAAGAATAAGCTTGTCATTTTGTAGCTAAATATTGTGGTTAGCACTAAACAACGATCGGAATGAGATTTGACGTGTTGAATATTCAAGACAAATTAACGTAAGAATACATCATTATCGCTACACAATAATGGACTGATTTGGAAGGCTAAGACCAGGAGCCCCCACTTTTGATGTATTAAATAGTGGAATACCGAGAAAGAAATAACTATCTATAAATGAAACCTTTGATTTACTAGATCACAGGAGACACAGGGCATATATGTGAGGAATGTCAAATTGGAGACTGCCCGATCAAATCACAATACCGGATTCCCAATGTCCCTACAGTATCAAACATGTCTTTTACAATCGGAACATTTTACTTTGCACCATCATATATATACAAGTGATGATGAGTGATTCCTCTGACAGCCACATAACCTATTTGAGAAGTTGTGTTCTGTCTTCAAATTATACTGCTTTTTATTGCATTTGTCATGAAAGCAGTTATCTATTTGAATTTCCTTACAGGAATAAGGATTTGCGGACTAAAAATTAGTGATCAGTTTCTTGACTCCTGGAGAAACTTGATCATTTTTCTAATTCTTTTCAGTACCTGTTGATGATCTACCTTTTCTTTTCAAGATTAAAAACCGCGTTTCCCTGCTTGTTAGTGTTAACTGCAACATCATTTACAGATTTCTTTAGAGCTGTAGGCTCTCTATGGAGATTTGATGATGTAATACATAGCTCCTTTTTGGATTGTACAAGTTGTGGGACTGGATTTTTCCAGATTTTTGTGATAAAGTTTTATTTAAGTTCGTTAAAATTTTAACTTCCTCTCTGTCGTATGTAAGACTTGTACTTGATGTTTACACTGTACTTGTAGTTGGAATTTTCATTTATCCTGGAATTTTCGTTGACTTTCAGAAGGAAGAGTGTTCACATGGGGCTGGGGAGGTTCCAATGGGACGTTCTCTGAAGTGGGACATTCTTCTAGTGGACAATTGGTATGCTTCTTCTTCTCAAATAATTTATATATGCTAGTATTAGTAAAAATGTATCAAAGGAAATGTTACACACTCATACACAATGGTCCGAATGCCAATTCTGTGACGTAGGACAACAAAAGACAACTAAGAATCCAAGAATTTATCTAGATTAACGAGAAATTGTACAATTAATAATGACTTCCGTATGTATTATAAAATTTGCCGCACGCACACGCAAGCTTTCTAATTGAAGACATATTTCCTTAGAGGAACGTGCGATCTGATAAGTCAGACTGATCCATCTCTTATATTAATTGATTAGTTTATTGTCTTTAATATTGCTAAGTGCACTATTATCTGCGTTGCGCAACTAATAAAATTTATAATTTCGCTCAGGGTCATGGAAGTGATGTGGATTATATAAACCCTACAAGAGTTTGCTTTGGAGAAGACGTGAAAGCGTTGCAAGTTTCATGCGGATTCAATCATACAGGTGCTATACTGGAATATGCATAAGTTGTCTGCTTCAATAATTAACAATTAATGGTAATTCTTCAAGAAGATTCAGAATGTGATTCGTCTCCCGGTGTTTGTTCTATTCACCCCATATTAGCAAAAGTATACATCTTCTAATCCATTCAGGAGGATCCCGGAAGTTGCATGCATATACTGTACACATGTTGTACTATACCATTCTTTTCTCAGAAATATATAGTCGCAAATAAAGCTTCGTAAATGTGTAAAGAACGAGCAAAGAGCACTGCTTCAGATAAATTATGCAAGGGAATGGTTATATAAGCAAAAAGTAAAGTTTCTAGTTTTTTTTTTCTCTTTATTTTTGGTTTGCTGTGTTACTGGTACTTACTAAACAGAGATAAATGGGTGTGTCATTTGCCCCGTTTTTCAAGAGCTGTTAGCAGTGTAATTATATGAGCCTACATGTCTCTCCAATCCACCACTACATCCATCAAATATGGAATGGGAATTCCAGTAACAGGGTACGGTGGTGAGGTTATTTTCAAATAGTTATAATATCTACATTTTTTGCTTTTTGTTACATCGTACAAATTTTCGTCAAAGACTAATTGTTAGAGTATGATGTCGATTTTTTTAGTGTATATATATATATATATATATATATATATATATATATATATATATATATATATATTATAACACTTAGACTCCAATCTAAAATCTTTTTATTTGATTGAAGTGATGTGGGTGAATGATACCTTCCATTGGCTCCTTCAACCCCTTTCATTTCTAATGATTTTATAACACTGTAGTGGCCGTGTTTCAGTTATGTTTGGACCCGTGTGCAGTAACCTACTTTAAAATATAGTTTGAAATAGTTTTTTTATAGCTCCTTGTAAATTTTCGGCAAAAGCTTTCAACATCGATTCCCTTCTTTGATGAATAATTTTAGATCTCACTGCTTCGTTAGTTTACTAGTTTTTTACTTTCTTCATATTAATGTGTATTTTGTATTTTCAAGATTTTAAATATACTAATTTGATTTAATACTTTTTATAAAGTAGAGTTTCGGGTATATTTTTACATAGGACATAGTATTATTCTAATCTGAGATGTGGCACATTATGTACCCTGTGATACTGTACCGTAAATGATAATAAATGTCTGCGCTGATAGGTCAATACATTAGGATATAGTGAGTTCATGGGTCATAATGTGAGACCATAAAGTGTCAGTCATTACCCTCATCTGTTAGCAAGTTATTATTGTGTTATTATTATTCTTTTTTTACTTTGTTGTCTTTTTGTTTCAATATTTCTATTAGTTTTATAAATATGGTAATTGGTAAGCACTCAATGTCATTTATTTGAATATGATATTGTTTTGCGCTTTCTTTTCATTGGAGCAGGGTGAAATTGGAAAGAAAGGACGGAGAAAGAGAATAGAAAGTGAAAATTAAAAAAAAAAAAAGTCAATTTGGGTGAAAAGTTTATAGTAAATATGATTCTGAAAAAGAAATTATTTTTTTATTTTAACAATGGTATATTATGTATTTATTTTATTATAATAAATAAATGTAAATACTAATAAAAATTAATGACATAATTAATAATGTTATATTGATTATGTGTTCATTTTTATTCAAATCTTCCCTCTTATTAAAGAAAGTTACACCGTTTTTCTATTTTAGATTTTCATTTTTTTCAAGTTTTTTTTTTCTTTCTCTTTGCAAATTGTGATACTTAAAGTTATATTTAATGACTTATATTTTGAATTAATGGTGAATGTGTATGAAATTTAGTTTTCAAGTTATTTTACTGGAGATATATCTGTTCAAATAAATATGTTTCTAGAATCATTAGTTTGTGTTTTATAAATATCATATACTTAAGTGGAAAAAGAGACTAAAAAATTATGCTTGAAGCTTTATATAATTATTATTCAAGATCACAAGTTTGATGGTATGTCCTAAAGCAATTATAACTTTTATAATTTTTTAATAATAATAATTTATGGGAAATTTTGTTATTCAATATTATCTTTTATATTTTGTTTGTCTGATGTATTGTGTAAGTGAATAAAAATACAAGTCTCGTTGGTTTCTATTATTATTATTGATTTGTGACAAAGAAAAGACAAGATTGTCTTTTGTAGATGCCCCTAAAACTTCGTTGGTTTCCACACCGGATAGATGCAAAGTAGAAAAGTGAAAACAATACAACAATAAAAAAAAAAGTTTAACTAAAATAAAAAATGACAAGAAAATAATTTAAAACGCTCTTTCTTTCACATAAATAGCAAGATTTGCGAAAAAAGTTATTGTCAGATATAGTTATTATATTTTTATATAATTAATTTTAATTATAAATTTATTAATATTTATATTTATATTTATATTATAAAATAAATATAATTATTTATATAATATAATAATTATTATTATTAAAATAATAATAAATTTAATATGATTATAAATAATAATAATAATAATAAAATATTAATAAAAATAGAAAGATAAAAATATTAATAATAAATTTATATAATAATGATAAAAATAAGATAATTATAAAAATAAAATATTAATAATTTAATATTAAAAACTACAAACAATAATAAAAATATTAAAATAATAAAAATATAATTAAAAATTATAATAATTAGATTGTAATAATAAAAATATAATAATAATAATAATAATAATAATAATAATATTAACAATAATAATTTAATCACACAAATCACGTTTCTCATAAGGTTTCATAAATCTTTTTTTTTTATTTCTTATTATCTTTCTTTTAATTGAACCACAAATATTTTTCACTTATTTTTACTATGTCAAATTCATCTTCAAATATAAACACGTCTTAATTGAACAAAGTTAAAGAAGGAAAAAGAAAGATAAATGTACTTTTCTTTATATTTGAAACTTGATAATCTTAAATTAATATATGACATATTATGTTGATATATCATATGGTATACAACATAAAAGTAATACAAAAATAAATAATTATAAAAAATGATAATAATATTAATAATAATAAATAATAAAAATATTATTATTAATAATATTAATATAAATTGTTTAAATAATTTAATATTTAATATTTAATTAAAATTAATTTATAACAACAAAAACATGATTTGAAAAATATATCGTGCCATAATTTTTTTAACTTTTTATATTAGTCAAATTATTTACAATTTTTTTCATTAATTTATTTTTTATTATTTTTTTCTTAATTCGATCAACTACAATTTTCACTTTATTTTCTTTTCTTTTTATTTTCTCTTGATTTTTTCATTTTCTTATTATCATTTCTCAATCTAAAGGTTCAACATCTAAACTTGATGTTAAACCTCTAGTTTTATATGTCCTCATTCCATGAGTAAAGGAAAGAATTTTTTACTATTGACCTACTTTCAATGTTTAGAAATTCAAATACATCCATCCTTTTTTATAAATTTTTTATTTCTTATATTCAATTGATCTTTTATAAAATTTTGAGGTACCATATGGAAGTTAGTCGTAATTCATATACTCAGAACATATTTCGTTTTTTATATTTTAGATTATCCCATTTGACATTTTGCTTGTTTGAATTTTCATTTTTTTTAATTTACTATACTTGTCATTTATATTAGTGCTTTTCAGGTTTTGCTTAACTTTCTAGATTTGTTGTGTAGAAAATTGCAATTTTTTTTTAGATTTGTTGGGTTTTTCGGAATTGTTAGGTCTTTTGTGTTTTCTAGAATGTTGAATAATATGAATTTTATAAGAAAAAGAAAAATGATGGATTATGGTACAATATATCATTAGGTTAAGTCTAAGTTCATTAATGATATCTTGGGATGTACATTCATCAAGGTATCGAAACAATTCAAAAATCAATAAACACTAAATTAGGAAATGAAAATGACATATAGAGCTTGCGATGAGCACGAGCCTATATACAAAGATTAAAAAGTTGATATGATGGAGTCTTTACTACTTCTATGACGTCTTATTCGTAAAACCATGACTACATCTTCCTTTGACTGTTTCAAAAAACAAGTCTAAAGAAATTTTATTGATGTTGAATGTAGCTCATGCCCAATTGAACTTTAACAATTAGTTTTTTCTTCTAAGCATTCCATATATGATGCATTTCACATAACATAATTTCAACCGCAGACATGTTTTTTTTTTATTCCTTTGAACATAGACTAATAAAAAAGGCACATATGTCTCGGTAAAAAGAGTAAGAGAACAAGGTTTATTATCCTTGTTTCAATCCTCTTATAATACTTTAAAAACGATTTATCAAGGTTCAATCTTTTAAGGCCCTCTCATTTTTACTAGAGGGGTTTCCATTGTATTAGAATTGAAATGAACATCTAATACCCTAAACAAATAGGCGAGTTGGATAAAGAAGATGATGAGTATTGTCGAATGCTTGGAGGCTAAACTATATCTTTGAAATCACTCTCCTAAAATTTGAGTATTAAGGAATAAACTTGAAACTATACTTAGATGGGATATTTATTAATGAATAAGTTGATTGATATGATGAACTGTAAAAATTAACATTGTATGTATAAAACAATTACACAAGAGATGACATTACATGCAAAGAAATGACACACTTATGCAAAAGATGAATGTTCAAGAAGTAGTTGGTGCCAACACAAGAAATGCACTTGGTGGAAAGACAACGATTAAACACATACCAACAGGTTTGGAAGAAACAACTTGGAACTTATATTAAAATGAAAAAGGGGAAATGGGATAATTCACAATATATCTCAGAAACATGGAATTAGACAAAAAAAAAATATAGATACAAAATACTTCAATTTTGAACGTTAAGGAAAAAATTCAATACTTTATGATTAAGTGCTGAAAACTACAAATAATAAAACATGAATAATACATCGTTTTTAAGACGAATGATTTCAATAACAAATCATGTAAGACACAAGTGTTTTGTCTATTAAATGACATAATACTATGTATTATTTCTTTACTTTTGATAAGATGCTCCTTAGATTATTGAGACCTAAATTGTTTGTACCCTACTAGAGGATCTGTCATTACACTGGTAGTAAAAAAAAAGTTCAAGTTTTGATGATAACAAATACTATAAGTAATTCATATGTTTAAATGTGTTTATGATCTTACTAACTGATGTCTCATGCAAATGCAATTTTAAGATCTTAATAGATGGGTTGACATCTAACAAGTTTTTAGTAATAGACAATCTATCATAGTTTATCACATTCTATAAAATCTTATATAGTTTATTTGTTTTTTATTAATTATACTAGCCATAATTGAAAAAATATTTTCTAGATTAAATCAAATACCAAAATGTTCTTATCAAACAATTAGTTTAACAATTAAATGAAATGCTTTAATACAAACATTCAAATTGTAAAACAAATTTGGAAATTGAGAAAATAGGAAAATTACAAGAAGGAAAGGTTGAATTCTGATTTAAATAAACTTCAAGACTTTTTGCAAGTATTTTAGCTTATGATACTTGAGAGTTCATAACACAATCAAATCAAAGATTCTTCCATTTGTTGTATTATATTAGAAACACTTGAATAAATCAAGTGATTACTTTGTATGACCTACAATACCTAGTGTACATTTGACCTAAAGGGATACACTATGAAAGCAAGGTTTAAGACTAAAATTTCTATACAAATATCTCAAGATGTTTTGTCTAATAAGGCTTAAAACCTTTCTATTGAGGAAACACTCATAACGAAAAAAAATCATACATACATAGTTAAAAGCTCTTTTGAAACCTTAAACTCTAAACTCTAAACCCTAAATCAAGTTAGACGAAGATTTTAAAACTTAGCTAAATCACTTGATTAATAAACATTCATGTTTACTTTAACTAGTAATTAAAACATAATTTAGCTTCTACCCATTTAAAACAAATATACTTACATCAAGGTCTTAACAAAAGGAAAATCCAGTAAAATATTTTAATAGATTCTTACACATTAACTTTCCTTCTTGGGTTAATTTAAACTATTATAACATGTAATATAATAAGAGATAAGGAAAAGAAAATCCATACACAGTAATTTATATTGGTTTATCGGTCGTAAGAAACTACATCAAATTCTTGACTAACTCAATAAAGTTCAACCAAATATAATAATGTTGCAAAATACATATCAAATATTCTTTGGGCTTGTAGTCACTTCTAGCTAACCCCTTTGAATATACTTGACACCAGCCATTTCTGGCTCAAATGAGTATTCTATACTCTGGCAACTCCTAGCTAACCCCGAGTATTATTTACACCTAGTCACTCCTGGATAACCGAGTATTCTTTTAGGTTGCAACCACTCTTGGCTGACCATATCATGGAGTATTCTTTACTAGTTACCACTTCCAGTTAACTCTAAGTATTGTTTTCCAAATGGGCACTTCTAGCCAATATCAGAAGGTTTAGTGTTTTCATGATCTATTGATCATTGGGTTTGATGACTAGGAAGGATTGTGTCTAATAATGGATACAATGATTAGATTTTTTATACTTGTGTAGATCATCTTGCTCTATAAGGAGGGTAACACCTTTCAACTATACAAAGATTTGCCTCACTCTCATAGGTAGTTGGATAAACACTCTAATTGTTTTCCATTTGGTTTCTTAGGATCCTAATACATTAATCTTCTTTCAGCTTGAGGATCCTTCTAGGAAGTTGTGAGGTATGCTATCATCTAATCAACATATCTACATAGTGCAACCTCTACTTTATAGGCTTATAGGAGTGCTCTTCTTGTAAACAACCAATTTGGAACTTTATATCCTCTCCTTTGTGTGTCTCTCCATCATCCTTTTCTTCTTGATAAATTTCTTTTTATAGGCTTGTTGAAAAAGATAGTCGTTGGATAATCATTTATAGTTGAGAATTTTTAGCTTTTATATGTTGTCAATTTTGCATTGAGCTTTATTATGATTGTTGAATTTATGCTTCCTCAATCTTGATCATTTTTCTTCATAACTTATGATAATTCACAATGTTTATCTCCCTAGGTAGTGTAGTCTTTTGCATAATTTTATGATTGATGTGCCTTTTATATAGGATAGATAGCTGAGTTAGAGTTGGCAATCTCTTTATGTTAAGAAATTGATGAAAAAGGCAACTTTAGCTTGTGTCTTAAGAAATCTTTAATATCTGAATTCAAATGAATCTTTTTGGCAAATACACATTACACCTATACATAACATAAAAATGTGAATATTTAATTTAAGTATGAGGTTTGTTTAGCCATGTATATCATTTGATGTTCGTTTCATCTATTCTTATGTGTGCCTTATAGATTGAGAGAAAAGGTGTTTGTTTCATCTAAAAGACAAAACAATTGTGTCTTGCATGATTTGTTATTTAATTATCTTATAAACGAAGTGTGATAATGTTATTCACTCAGGTGTTTTGAAGTACTACTTAAAACATGCTTCATTTACATTTGTGAAATTGGTAGACATTCTCCATTTGTCAAAGACTTTTTCAACGTTACAACATTGGTTAACCAAATTAGATGTTGTATTTTCTAAATTAAACTAACCTCAAATAACTTTACAATTTCTTCTTTTATCACCTATTCTTCTTAGGGATGACACAGTACTTACTTATTTTTCGTCCCATAGAAAAACTTTCACCCTATCACCTTTTGCACTTTTAGTTGGCTATATATGTTAAAAAATACTAAAGAACTTTTTTTATACTTGTATGTATCAATGGATATCAACAAATATTTTTTATTTTATTTAGGTGATTTTGACTTATTCATTGCAAATAGATTGCAAACATATTTGAAAAGTTATCAAAAGACTTCAGTGTGTCATTAAGGGGAAACTGTTGAACTAATGTAGTGCTGAACAAATGAGGGTGTCATCGAATATCTTGCACCGTACACCATCAAATCTTCACTAATTGACATATGTGTTTAATAGGTTTTTAAGTGATTGAGTCTTGTGAGTTGGTAAACTCACCAATCTTTAAGATTATATAATGAACAAAAATTGGTTCATTCATAATCACGATCGAGAAGGTTGAAAGTTGTTATGGTTCCTAATTTTTGGACTCAAAGTCAACGCGTCTTTTATTAGGTCCTTGTTGAAGTGTTTGATGTAGCTTCTTAGTTCTTTTAGAAAGTTACTATTAATTTTGTCGAACTTATTCAACTTTCTATCAAGCATCTTTAGTTTGTCAATTTCAAATCATCCACCTATTGCATAATTTATAATAAAGTAGGATTATTATCTTTTTATTGTAGTAAAAGTTTGTTTGTGATTCCTTCATTATTGTATTTTTATTTTATAGAGAAAAAATTGTATTGTGGAGGAGAAATAACTTTTACTATTAAGTTCTACGAATTCTGTTTATATACATAAGTATATCTTACTGTATAATTAGTAAGGTAGGAATGCATTGTTAGACTCTTGAGCTAATACAAACTCTCTCTTCGATCTCATAGAAGTTGTGTAAGAATTTTGTAGTTAACTACGTTTTACCTACAAAGAACCGTCATTGATAGAGTGTATTAGATATTTTTAGTGATGAAAATTTCTATATTATGATAACTACTTAACTCTATTTGACAAAGGAAGAAATAAAAGGAAGATGAGAAAAATGAGCGAAAAAGAAGCAGAAGAAAAAATGTTTGAGAAAAGATAAATGAGAAGAATTGATGTAGAGAGTGGGTGGAGAGAGCAGTAATGAGGAAGAGGAACAGGGTAAGTGAAAGCGAAGGGCGCGGGAAATGCGGAAGCGAAGGGTAAAAATAGCATTAGCTTTGGTGAGAGTGGTGATGAGCACTATGATGATCCCATAATTGAGTAAATGGTGGTCCCCACACCAAACCAACCTCATGGGCCCCACTCTCACAACCCACCCCCATCTCACGTGTTCTTGTCCCCTCTCCGGTGCGGGACCCACCCCTCTCCGTATCACTCATTAAATCATATCACGTGCTTCCTTTCACTCTTTTACTCCCCTACTATCTTTTTCTTTCTCTTCCTTCCATAATCCAACATTTTAACCAATCTAATATAAAAAAAAGTAAAAAAATATCTTATTTTATATTAAAAGTAAAATAAAAATGCAGATTAGCTTTGTTAATGTATATTTTAATCGACCTAGATAATGATATCTTTTATTTTATTTCGACGAAAATATTTTTTCAATTCTAACATTGATTAAGATATTCTTAAGACACCTTTCGATATATTTTTATTAGAAGACTTTTTATTTTATTTTTAACTAATTTTTTAAGTCAGTCTCATTTAAAACATTTTTAACTGGATGTTAACCCAAATATTTGTAGTTTGATTATGTCTTGTTAGCTTTAGAAAACGGTCAAGTCTCCTTTATACATCTTCAAATAGGCATTATTTTTAATTTAATAATTAAGTCCATGTAATAAAGTGAGGTACATTCTGATTTAAAGGATTGAGTATATTAGATAATTTTTTTTATTTATTATATGTTTTTTTTATTTTATCTATGAGAGTCATATCAAGTATTTGTTCTTAAGAAAATTGCTTGAACTCTAATAAGGAACATGGGCTCTAGAGAGTTAAAAAAAGATTATTAAATTATTGCCACAATTTTGATTCAATGAACGTATTAAGACATGGGTTTTTCTTTGACAAAATTCTGTTCAATCTGTTTATTTTCTCTAATATATCCATCTCTTTCGTTTAGATTAGTAAGAGATTTTTTAACGCTTTTATTATCTTAACCTTGGATACTATTTTCTTTTAGTCTTCTAAATTATTTATTTTTTTGTAATATTTAAATTTAGAAAATGATTTTTTCTTACAACATTACACTTGTTCTTGAGGCTAATGATATACTCCTTAACAATAATTAATGCTATTAAAATAATGATATGAAAATATTTTTGTAATTGCTTTTATTAAATTTTATCTTAGTTCCTCAAATTTTGAAAATGGTTTTTTCAATCTCACAAATATAAAATTTTAAGTTTCTTAAATTTTTTTATTTTTTTTATTTAAAAATATGTTTTTAGGTTTTCTAAATTTAAAAGTGATATTATTTCCTTATATGATTTGGTTTTTCTTATTTTTGTGAGATCTTTCCAATATTTTTTTCTCAGATTTTTTCAACAAAAAAAAATAACATGGTATAAAATTAAATTAAAATTTGGAAAGCAAATATATGATTGGACATAATATATTGAATAATTTTTCCTATTTAAAAAATCAATAGACATTATATTGATTACGAGAACAATACCCGTCTTTCTAAAAAAAGTAAATGTTGTCAAAAGTCAAAATCTTATGGATAAGTAGAGATGCGAAATTAAGTTTTTACTTAAAAACAAAACAAAAAAATGGTCAAACTTGAAATTGTTTGATTCTCATTCTAATGTCCACACGTTTTAACATAGAAAGGAGAATCATCTGGTAAACTAAAAACCAACTTTTTGAGTCCATCTAAGAAATTAAAAACTTTTATATTCAATAATTATTATTTTAAGCACGTGTATAATAGATAAGTAAAAATATTATTAATTTTTTAGCATAATAAGATTATGGTTTAATAAGATTAATGTTAATTATTAATATTTTATTTGGGTGATATGATGAAAAGTGAGAGAATGAAAAAAAAAACGAGTAAGAATATTAGAGTAATGAGAAATTATGTCTACTATAGTATTATTTTTTTATTTATTATTATTTATATATGTTTATATTTTATTCATTTGTTATATTTAAAAAATTAAAAAAAAAAACTCCATACTTAATTATATATTACACATAATTGGTATGTAATCGATTATGAATGTAATTTTTAACTTTGAC
>Ga0209700_106580_pt1 | contig 17776 bp, 9 predicted proteins | sample SiratroredBW_FD_187528 | JGI IMG/M metagenome (GOLD analysis project Ga0209700, IMG submission 187528) | Root nodule microbial communities of legume samples collected from California, USA - Siratro red BW (SPAdes) (version 2) | ecosystem: Host-associated > Plants > Roots > Nodule | place: USA...
GCATGTCAAGGGGTCTGGTTAAGAAGGGTTCTTGAAAAGCTTGGTCATGTTCAAGGTGTGTGCACTACTATTTATTGTGACAATAGTTCTGCTATTAGACTTTCAAGGAATCCAGTTCTACATGGTCGAAGTAAACATATCGATGTGAGGTTTCATTTTTTACGTGATCTTACAAGAGATGGGATAGTAGAGTTGGTGCACTGCAGTACACAAGAGCAGGTGGCAGATATCATGACTAAACCTCTCAAACTGGAAGCCTTCCTGAAGTTACGAGATGAACTTGGGATGTGTGTAGTGTCTAAAGTAAACTGAATGCACTGATGCAGTTCAGTTTAAGGGAGGATGTTGAAGTATTAGAACTGTTAGGATTTTTTTTTATTGTTGCTTAGTTGGTTATTTACTCTGTTAATAATGCCCTGGTTTGTAGGGCAATCTGTTTGTTTGAATTGGTCTTAGACCCACTCACCACGTTGTTAGGAACTGTAAACGTGGAGCTTGTTTCTGTTATTTTCCTTGTAACAGGCTTGTATAAAGCCTTGCTTTTGCAATTCAATATATGCTTTTCAGTTTAAACTTGCAAATTTATTCTGAGATCCAACAGGACCAAGGCCACCACCGCAACACTATCCCACCATGCGTTCACCCTGGTCTCCACCACCACGAACGCCTTTTCGAAGCCGTCACCATGCACTTTGGTCGCACCTCATGAAAGCCACATCCATGCAACCATGGTCGAGGCTTTCTTCAACCTCCAAACTGCACCTCGTGCCTTCCTTGCACCTTTACTATGTCACTGCCTCGCTTTCGTCACCCTCTAAACCACTATGGTAGGTCGTCATGCTTTCACCATGGTCTCCAAACCACCAAGCCACGAGGACCACGTCAAAACCATTGCACCATCAAAGCTTCGTGGTTGCCACTTCCCACTCCATCTTCAACCTCAATCTCTTCCATCGCGCCACAAATCCGCCACCACATGGAGCCCCGCCGCTGCCTTCTCTGCAATCGCGACTTCCATCCAAACTTAGCCACCATAGCAACTATAAAGTCAGCACTTCAAACCACCAAGCCTTGACCGCAAAACACCAATTCGTGCCAAAATGCCTCTCTTCGCCCACCACCGCACCCAAAAGCTTCATTGCCTCACATTGCCAAGTGTCGCTGGCGTTCAGCCGCCGTGGGACGTCGCCGTAAGCCATGCTCCACCACACCTCCATCTTTGCCAGCCATGGCCGCCGCCATCAAAGCCAAACATGCAGCCCATCATGTGTGTTCCCAAACCCTAGGGTTCCTGTTAGTGGGGGTGCTCTCTGCACCCCCATATTTGCAGCTTGCACCCACAATATCGCCAATTCCTGAAATGCCCTTGACTACAAGTTGGGTTCTAGTTAGTGGAAATACTTCATGCACCTCCATTATTGAGACATACACCTTAGTTCTTCACAATTACCAAAATGCCTTGGCATAGTTAAGTTCTCGATTAGTCGGGTTACTTCCTGTACCCCTTTAATTAGGATATGCACCCATATTTTTCTAAATTCTAAACTACCCTTAAACTAAGAACTTCCATTTTTTGCATGTATGATCCCACTAAAGCCCAAGCTTTAAACTTGGCACTTTACTCAAAGCCCAGGCTTTAAACCTGGCATTGTTCCTTAAAGCCCAAGCTTTAAACTTGACACCCTATCCAAAGCCTAGGCTTTAAACCTGGCACCGTTCCTCAAAGCCCAGGCTTTAAACCTGGCACCGTTCCTCAAAGCCCAGGCTTTAAACCTGGCACTGTTCCTCAAAGCCCAGGCTTTAAACCTGGCACCGTTTCTCAAAGCCCAGGCTTTAAACCTGGCACCGTTTCTCAAAGCCCAGGCTTTAAACCTGGCACTGTTCCTCAAAGCCCAGGCTTTAAACCTGACATTGTATCTCAAAAGCCCATGCTTTAAACCTGGCACTGACACCATTCAATTACCTTATTTTCAAACATAAACTTTCAAAAATATAAATCAAAACAACCAACAATCTTATCATCAAAGAACTACGTAACCCTGATTCTCTATCCTTGATAGAGATACGTAGGAACGAGGTCAAATCCTTGTCGGGCTCCCCTATTAAAAAAAATATATAGTTTTATTTGTTGTTATTTACATTCTATTTCTATTTTTTGGGAAAAATAAATATTTCTAAAAATCACACTCTTTTATTTTACTTGTTTAATTAAAGGTACCGCTTTAGGGCGGGCGGTGTGGGGTACTAGTACCTTCCTCACACGTAACCGACTCCCGAACTCTAAATCCGGTTTTGCAAACTTGCCTTATCTGACTTTTTTTGGTTTTCCATAGTTTTTCCTTTAATAAATTATGGTGGCAACTCCATTATTTTTTTCAAAAAAGAAATTAAATTTTTGATCTCCCTTCGTGACCCCGGTTGCTACAGGCTTATTGTAGGATTTAAACTAGATGAGATCCTTTTCGTTTTTGCCTTAAGTTGTTTTGAATTTTAATGGCGATTTTATCATATTAGTGTTTCAGATATCAAACAAAGCTGAACATGTTATGATTATTTGGTATTGGAATACTTCATCTCTTTGATTTTCAGATATGCAGGGTTTGCTAATGAATAAAGGGTCAAGGTTTGAAGGTTAGCATCTAAAGGCATGATGATTGACGGCTGAATTTTTACATTCAATGCAAGGCTAGCTGTGAAATTTGAAAATTTGTTTACCAATTTTCTTTTGTGTCGTTTTTATAGAGAATGTTAACTTATAAGTGGATTGCAATTTTGAAGAGATTTAAAATCTAATGTCATAAGATATTTTGTTTACATATTTTATTATAAGAAATATAAAATTCTGGATACTTTAACCGGGTATTTTTTTTTTTTCAACTAAGATGAATCATTGAGAATTACACTACTATAAAGGACTTTTTAGAATTCCGTGTCTTTTCTTCTTAAAATCGAAACCCAACCTCAACCTTTGCCTTCCATGCAAGAATCCATCTTTACTGTTCTTGCAGCAGTTACCTTGAACTCAAATCTCTATCTTCTCTACAATCGATTCATATTTGTAGCGTTATCTTCATTTGCTCATGGCATCATTGAGGTTTGTTTTGTTCAATTTTACTAATTTTTTATTATGGATCCCATTCACAAGAGAGCTGCTATTATTTTTATTACTATAAAATTTCCTCTTCATTTCAGTTGTTCATTCACTGTTTGGTGAAATGCCACAGAGGAATCAAGTTTTATCAGAGTGCTGTCATTAGTGTCCATGGACACTGTTAAATGTGAGGGATTTCCTGCTGAATTATAAATTTGGTATGTGTGAGTGCTTCAAAGGTTTTGATGAATAAAAGTTTAAAAGCATCCATTTTAGGATTCTCCAGACTTGCTTGTGTACCTATAATTAACATTTGGTTTATCATCCGTATTACTTGTAAACTTCTTTGTTCTTCTCTTTACATTGTTATTGCCAATTTTAACGATTTGGAGTTAGTTAGTAGTTTAAGTTGATGCTTTGAATATAGTCATTTTGTAAATATCCCATGATATCGTGTAAAGTCAATTAAGGAAATTGTCTTTATCCTGTGTCGTATATTGTAAAGAAGGCTTGTTTGATGAAACATTGACCTTGAAGGCTAAGAGAGGACAATGGTTGCCTCCCTAACAAACTTTTGAAAGAATTTTTTGTGTTTTTTGCCAAAGATGAAAATGATAAAGCTGAGGCACTTCTTCCTGAAATGATTGCTAGAAGCTATTCTGGTTTAACATAAAAGCATGGACAATGTATTTGGTTCATTGTCACTTTATTTTCATCAAAAGTCATTTATGTTATTAAGTTGATTTTCTTATTGTGATGATATTAATGGTAGTTTTTTTTGTGATTTTACTTAAGTGTTCTTTTTTCTTGATGTACCATTGTTCTGCTTCATCAGCTTTCAAGAAATTTGCAGGCGCTGCTCATTATATTTAAATATAAACCAAAGTGAAATGAGCATGATTACTTGGAATGCTTCATTTCTTAGTGTTTCCGATTTGTATGGCTTTTTAATCAAGGGTCAATGAAGGATAACATTCCAAGGGGAAGATTAGCATTTGAAGGCATAATGGCTGCTTACCAGTTTCAATATATTATGTAAGTCTAGCTGTTACATATGGAATCTTGTTTACCAATTTTATTTCTCTCTTTCGTAAGAGTTACTTTTACTCTACTTCGTTCCTTCTAAATTCAATACAACATGTAAACATTCCAGCAAAACGCTGCTAAATCATTTGCTTGCATTTGGTCATTATTTCATTTTTCAGGGAAAAATTGTATATAATAGAGTCTCCGTCCCTATATACATAAGACACTTATTCAAGATGATTAAAAAAGTTGGTTAATTTAGTTAGTAAATACTAAATTTATTAAATTGCATTGTTTATCCAAAACTACAACTGTATGAAATTATTGGGACAAACCTTTTTCTTTTACCTAATTTTGTGGAGAGAAAATAGTAGTTCATATAATTTATATTAATTTGTGGTAGTCATCTACGTAACTCATTACTAGAAAAAGAAAATATTATCAAGTAATAAAGGGATCCTGGTAAAAAAAAATTATTAACTGAAGAGATAATTTGAAAAAAGTCTAACAAAAAAGACAAACAAATTTCTCGAAAAATTGCCATGTTCTGATGGAGGTAACAGTAGGTAGCAAGGTGAGTACTCTACAAGTTCATTGATTGATCTAATTGTGAGGTAATAGAAAGACTTCTACGTTTCTTCCTGTATCTCCATGCAACCTGAATTCGAGTTGCTGCCAAGGATCGCCAGTAAGGTGATTCATACCTGGCATAACAAAACGATCAAATGATCAGGACAGAGCCATGAATTTGAAGAAAAGAAAGTGGGTTTATTACTAGTGAAAATCTCAAACTTGTGACCCTTATCCATTTATTTATTTTCCTGGAGAACTGAAAGAGGAATTTCAATTGAAAGTGTCCAATCTCATGTCAACCATTCAAATGTAATATTAGCAATGTAAACAAATTATTATAAATATAATGGATGCTCTCTTTATGAAAAAGATGGTTGATTTATCATTCTAGTAAGTAAACAGATAGTCAATATTTTGCTAAATACTCTCCACTTAACTTTTAAATGTCGCTTTCTTTGAAAATAATGTTTCTATATTTTTTTTGTTATTTTCAAAGTTCAATAATATCAACTATTATTTTTGACAGTTATATTCTTAGTTCCTATGTAATTTATAATTAATTTACGTAATTACAATTAGTATTGCATTTATTGTGTAATAAAAACTATATATGAAAAACAAGTCTCAGTTATATATAAAAATCTTAAAAGTCAAATAAAAGAGAACAGAGATAAGACAACAGAACCAGGAAATAAATGACCTTAGAGATCCTTGAACTCGAAGATTCCGCAAGAATCTCATGAACCGGCTTGTGACTTCTTCAAGATCTTCAGCTCGGATTGAAAATGCCTCCACATTTGTTAGGCACTTTACTGTCCTGTTGCTAAGCCACCTCCGCCCTGGAAGCCTTACATTTTTACCATCTGCAAGTGAAAAAATGTTGATTACTTGTGCTGTTTCTCATTTAGTGTTTTTGCTTATTTCCTAGGTAAGTGTGGTTAACAGCATGTTGCCATTATAACAAGTATAGCTATACCTGTGCTTACAGGAGAAGAATGTTCAAGATACCATGTCAGAAGTTCTTCACCACAAGCATCTCCTTCAGACAAGGGAACTCCAACTCCATCTCCTCCAATGCTCTCCAATTTTCCGCGCACAATGAAGACCATCTTCTCAACTAGACAACCTTGGCTCAAAATTATACTTCCTTTTATGTATGTCTTCTGTCTCAGTCTCTCACAAACGGCATCCAAGACATGATCATCCATCAGGGCGAAAATTCGGACCTGCCAACGTTTTAGATCCTCAGGTATGCATACAAATTGATACTAAGTAGAAGAGTCAAATATCTTTTGGATCTTGATGTATGGTGTTGGTTTGACCATGAAGACACATAAAGCTTTGCCTTCAAAATATTTAAATTTAAGTTCCATCCTTAATTTATAGTTTCTTATGCATGGAGAGAAAAGACCTAAGGACTACAGAACATAAATGAGACTTTGTGGCTTTGACTTTGAACTTCATCCAATACGTTAACCGCAATTATTCTCATAGTAATCATGCTAAATGGTGTTACTATAATAAAATCATTATGCCACAAGTATTGTAGTGCATACTTTCTTAACAAATTTGAAGAGATGTCGTCGTATGTCTCTCTGGAGATCTTCTGGCAAATTCTCAAGAATCATTTCTTCATTCACCCCTTTTGTTGCAACCCAATTATACTGTTCAGACCTTCGTATTTTCCTGCACAAGAAACATTATATCTATCACTTATACATTAAGTGTGGTCCTCAATTTCCGGTGACAGAATCTAAATAAAGATACAAAATTGTACAGGCATTCTTTTCTTAACATTCAGGCCTATGTACAACATTAGTTGCTCCTACGCAGATATTTTGTCTATATTAAACAATTATTTTGGCTCATAAGAAATGGATGACTGTTGTAAACCCTTAAAACGATGTAACTAACAGAGTAACTTTATGTTTTTTAATCATGAACTAGACTATCACTAATTGACACCATGATTTTTAGTTTTTTTAGAAGTAAATGCCTTGCCAATATATATGTATTTGCATCATGATTTTACATATACCTATTGGAGAAAATTGGGGAAATTTGACGCACATAGAGGAACTACAAAATCGTGTACAACTAGAATACAGAAGAAAGGGGAATGGGAAGCAAGGGTATAACATAAAGCCGATAGCCACTCAAGGTGACACCTTTTTTTAGATGCATAAGCTAATCATGCTATCTATTCATAGGTAAATTTACGTGTATGTGTGTGTATGTATATCAATATAGTTTGTTAAAGAAATTAGAATATTTCGTACTTTCTTAGATCTTCTGGTAGACGACGATGTCTCATCCATTGCTCAACATCGCGGCCTCTGAGTTGCATTTCTAGCCTTCTGCAAGTGATATGTAAGAAATTATATCAAATACATTGTAATATAACAACAGTATAAAAATATTAATAGTTAGCAGTAGATAAGTTATGTGTGTACCTTCTTCCAAGACCTTGAAGAAAGTTCTGTATGTTTCCAATGAGAACTGCAAAAAGCAAGAGTCCCAATCCTATAATGGCCATTGTAAAAAGGACTTCTCCCCAAAACCTGCTTGGGTTTAAACTACCAGCGAGAGTACTAATTTGCTGCATTAAACATCATGTAGGTATCATACTACAATTGGCAAGACATCAAATCATTCATGCGCTGTCACTGAAGAGCTTAAAGTTAGAGTTCGTTTGGTCTGGACTTTATGATATAGAGTATTTATGTTTTAGAGTTCATTGGTTGCCTTCCTCATTCTGCTAATAAATTCTAGCATGACATTAAGTGTGTATGCGCTTCATCTAAGCTTTAAATCCAAAGGAGTTACTAGCCAGGTGGGTTAGAAAGTGAGAAACCAACCATGAGAAAACAGGACAGGTTTCATGGAATTTGTAATTACTACATAGGCCTTGCTAATAAGTTAAAGAAAAAGGGTTTGCGGATGGTAGCATGTGAGACACTTTTCAATCATGTCATAATTAAAAATATTGTGTTTGGCTGAAATACTTCTTCGAAAACAACTTGAACGGCTTGAACACCAATCAAGAGAGTGAGTGAACACTTCTGCTCAAGCACTTCTGCTTAAACACTTCTCAAACACTCAAATCATAAAAGGATAAGAATTCAACTTCTATTATAAATATTGAAAGACTCATTTGTAACATTTTTTTGCGAGACTTGTCTTAAACTTAGCATTTTCTATCTGTGGAGATAATTGTCATATGAAAACTAAAAAGCTTACGTCTTCCCAGATATGCCACATACATTCATTTACATTTGCACCCAAATCAATATTCATACCTTACTTACATGGTACTAAATGTACATAATTACTACACAAGGAACAAATAAAGAAAAGAATGAGATGCATACCTGGAACCCCCAGAATAGAGAATAAATATATTTGTTAGGAACACTAGTTTCCATGGTAAGAGGTACAGCATAAGCATAGATCCCAAATTGGAAACCATTGGGTGAGGGATTCAAACAAGCAATGGCATCTGTATTGTTGTTCCATAGAGCTGATGCTTGGTTAGAATGCTTGTCTCTGATATAACCTTGTCTTCCACAATCAATGACTGTCATGCATCTATCAATATGAGTCTTTCCGCAGGCATCTCGCAAGCATTGATTAACCCTCTATAAGGAAGATGTACAAAAAGAGATAGTCAGATAATACCAACCTTTGTTTACTGCACCAAATTCCTAATTCTAATTAGACCACTCATCTTTAAAGAATCCAAGACTATGGTGGCTGAATTTTACAATCAATATCAATAAATTAATTACAAGGATTAAACTTTATAGCATATACTGATATCATACTGACAAGACAGTAACACTTCATTTTGCCTGTACTATGTACAATATCACTTGGAAATCAGATTCATTCATGTGAATCCAGTGCTATTTCTTTTGTTTTTTTGTTTTTTTTTTTTTACAATGAGGGTACAAATAATGAAATTCAGGTAGGAAGAAATTCGTTCTTGTTTTCCTGCTTTTCAAAAATATTTAGCAGAATAAAAATACCATAGAACTTGTTTGGTGAATTTTGTATTGAGAGCTGAAGGAAACTGTAGTAGTGGTTTGAAGTAAGAATGAAGTCAAGCAAGAGAAACTAAAATATGTTTTCAAAACAAACAAATAAAAATTGACAACAAAAACAAATTATGTTTCGTTTTAATTCAAACAAAGACTATCAAATATTCTCTTTCTCATTGAAAAAAAAAGCTTCAAATGTTGTTTTCACTCACCTGTAGACCGAAGAGATACCAGCAAGAGCCAACAATATGGCTAGCAAGCATGAAAATGAGAAGATTTATGACGAAATTTGCCCAAGCTGACTCAAATATAAATCCTGTTGGAGATTGTCCTATTAGCAGAGGCAGGATCCTGAATAATTTGGGAATATACTGCACAAGGATCGCTGCACGCAGAAGATTCTTTGCATAGTTTGCTCCAGATGCCCCCAAGCGACTTGGTAGGACAAAAAATATCATTATCTGCACATATTTCATTGTGGCAAGGAGTTTGATGAGCATATAATAAACCCCATAGTTGATTATAATTAAAAACACCTTTTTCCCCTTCCACTTATTTGTACCTAAGGATATGATCATATCCACTGACAAACCAAAAGTTCAATCACTTTCAAACTTGAACAATCTTAGAAGGTACTGGGCGACGTGAAATGTCCGATATTACATCAAGGACTGAGGCATCTTGAACATAAAGTTAGTAGAGCTGAAAAAAGTTAATCATGACCATGCAACTATGCATAGAAACGCAAGGTTGTTTTAGTTAAATCTAATTTTGATTATCTATTTTAGTTGTATGGTCAAGATTAACTTTCTGACTTCAAATGCTTCCTGTACATGGAATGTTATATACAAATCTGAAGATTTCACAGAAATAGAAAGAAAGTATCAAGTTTTTGCATTCAACTGTAAGGCTTGTATCATAATCCACGTTAGAAACTTGAAATATATACAAGTGGATACCCTAAAATTATCAAGTCACAATGAGAAAACTTAGTTACAGAAAAAAGAAAAAGAAAATAACCCTTCAGGTAGAAGAAAGGGAGACAGGAAGAAATTTACCTGAGGAAGAGGAAATACAACAAAGAAGTCCAAAAGAAAATAACCCTTCAGGTAATGAAGTGCAATTTTCTTAGGATGAACAACTAAATCTCCAGCACCAACCACCCTTGACTCTGGAGAAACATAGGCCAGCCTAAACTGCAAAGGGGCAACTTGATAGTTATTATTGTTAAGCTTTAAATTATGAAAAAGCACAAAACTATACCTTAAATCTCAACAACCATATTCAATATTCATGAAAAACTTCTTCTGTTTCTTTTAACATAAGTCTCTTATTAGTTGATTCTCCATTGGATGAGTGTGTAAATCACCATAACTTTCCTACATTTCCTACATGTATATATAATTGCTTTCTTGTTTCACTTTTTGAGTATGATCATTTTCGTTTGTGTATATAGTTGTGATGGAAAGGCTAGGAGCTCTAGACACATGTCTAATGTCTTGCATTATAATTTATAGCTTAACCAAGTCCATTGGTTACTTCATGAGAACTCCATGTTGCTTTTAACAACAATGAATGCCACTTAGGAGAGCTGGAAATTTTTTTTTCATTAAGATTATTAAGCAAGCCATACATATCAATCCTTATTCATGGCATCACACACAAATACAGACTAATTCCTTGCACTCCACATCTATTAAAATTGTCTTCAAAATCAAAGGATAGAAGCCAGTGCAAATAATAGAGATCACTATAAATTACATGACATCTTGATATAACTATGATGAACAGATGGCATCGCCTACCATTCTATTAGTTGACACAAAAAGCATATGTAAAAAAAAAAAAAAAAATCTATGGACCTTGTGTATTAGCACATTTTTTGGAAAGGAAGTTAGTTATTGAGAGTTCACCTGGAGAAGAATGTTCAAGAAATACACAGTGTCATTCAATGTTCTGAGAAAAACAAGTACTTTTCTCGTGTCCCAGTCGATAGCTATACATTTATCATCCTGCGTACAATGAATGGGAAATTTGCAAAAAACAGTAACATGAAAATGTCAGTACTACTTATCATATAACTTAGACAAGTTTTTCAATTAAATAAAATGAAAATAATCATACCTTCTTTACATAGATTAAAAACAAAAATAATGGATCCACAAAAATTGCTGCCATGCAAAAAATGGCCAAAAGCTTGTTCCATTGTTGTACAGCTTTTGAGTGAGGATTCATAACTCCAGGAACACATGAAGAGCAGAAAGAGAGAATTTTTCTCCCAAAACCCTTAGCATCCCCATAAAGAGCACTGCGGAAGTGAGACTGTAAGCATGAGTTAACATAAGCTTCATTTTGTAGCGAAGTATACAAAAGGAAATATAAAAGGTCACAGTAAGATCAAGAATTGTGAGAGTAAAGTTTGTCACAGTGGCCTTCAGCTGAGTGTTGAACAAACAAGGAGACAACTGAAAATTGTCAATCAACAATGCACGCATTGACCAATTGGTGGATACAGATAATAACACAAGTGTGGAAGTAGTTTTAATAGTGAAAAGAACAATAAGGTTAAATTTACTCATTTAGAGAGGTCAATTTTACTGGAAATTAAATTTGATCAGTAGTTCAAATTTGCTTTAAAGAAGTCCTCTTTCTTTCCAAATTACATGAAAAATTTCTCTTATTATGTACTTCAAAATATGAAAGTCCTTGATTTCTGAACAAAAGTAGTAGTTTATTACCTGGGGATCAAACACAGTGGAAGCTTTTGGATGTTTTTGCATAGAGGCCTTAAAGTCAGAAGGGCAATTAATACAACAAGGATCATTACATGTTCCCAGTAGCCTGGACCTCACCAAGTGTTCATTCTTTCTATCATAGTTGCTATTGCCATGATTTTCATCTTTCCTGCTAAGAATACAAAAACCTTCTGTGTTGCACTCTACTACTTTGTTTCCTTTCACAACTCTAGTGTGATGCAAAGAATTTTCAGTTCCATTGGTAGAATATAGTGGCCCACTCATATGCATTAAGGAGGGTATTTTTACACTAGGAAGTGGACCAGTATGTCCCACAAGACTAGTTTCTCTCTCATATGGCTCCATGGAGACCATAGGACCAGAAATTGAAGCACTTCTTGTCCTTGATACAACCTTCCCAAACCTAAGATGTTCATTATGTTGTGCATGTGTTTCGGATGGCCTAGGCTCCCCATCCTTTTCAAAACTAGCCATGTTTCCTTGTTGATTCTGCAATTTCTAATGAAATTAACAAAACAATCATTCATATGTTTCTGCACCATATCAGTTTCAAAATCAAACACTTCAATGTAAGTTGAACTTCAAAGGGAGAAAGTAAACCATAAAACAACCAATATACTAGATAAAAAATGCTGTATGAAAAGTCAAAGATTATATCATGTGGAAAGGAAGATCATAATTAACATGCAGTTGGTAACATGCATGAAAGAAAAGATGCCATTGTGTTTTGTCCTTCAATTCTAGAGTACTACTTCAATAATTTAACTTAAAAAATCTTCTTAGTCTATCTATAACTCTAGTTATTGGAATATCCTCCATATATGCATGAATAAACAGCAATAACTAAGAAAACAAAAGAGAAAAGAAACATAGAGAGTAATTAAGACCCGAGTGGAGAAATTCCCAGTGAAAAGTCCACCAACTATGTTTTTGTCATGAAGTTAAAGCATGCATTCTTGTTGATTATGGGATAAATGGAGAGGTTTGTTTGTGTAAATATGAACAAAGTGTATATGAGAGAGAGCACATGACTTGTAATGCATGGACGGAGCAAGAAAACACCTTTGTTGGACAATGCTACTTTGTTAACAACGAAACTGCAACAAAGCTCATGAGTTAGATAATAGCTAGCATGTGATAAGTATTGTTTTGGATTTTTCAAGTTCTCTTTCAATGCTTATGTATTTTTCTCTCTGTTTTAAACTTGATCCTTCAAATAAAAGTGTTTAGATTTGAATATGTTTCTATTTCTGTAAATAGAACAATATTTGTTTTCACTCCTTCAAAATAATGGGTTCGTTTGTGAAAACATGTCAGATCTGATCTTTGCTACTTTTAAAAAAAATATCTCTTTTTTATCTTTTTTCTTTAAATAAAAATGACACACTTTTATAAATGAGAGATCAAAAGAAGACCATTTATTTTTGAGAGAATAATTGTAATACTTATACATATTATTTGTTTAAAGAATTCATCTCTATTATTTGTGGACGTATGATATCGTGAAATTGGTATTAAATTATATTAAAACTAAATATTTAGTATTTATATATTTCATTTTTTAAAAATTTGAACTATTCAGTGAGTTATACATGTTTTAGTATTAATTATGATGATGAGATACCCTTGTGCTATTCAATTTCGTTTCCTTTTTGAGCATTTCCTATTCATGGTTGCTTAGCCTATTATTTTTTTTTGAAATTTAGAAGAATATTTACTATATTTTAGAATTGATTTAAAAAACCATTGATATACTAATCTTATTTAGTGAGAAGTAATCTTGAAATAACAGTTAAAAAAAAAGAAAGTAACCCAAAAAATAGAAAAATGCTATAAAAAACAATTACCAATCATAAAACACAGAGACCATAAACTAAATAGAACAACTAAACAGAAAATGCTTTCCTTGTTTTATTTTTAAACATTATAATTCATGGTAGATAGGGATGTTTAAGGAAGAGTCTTATCTTTGCGTGTATTAAAAAAAATTGTTTGATAAGATTATTTATTCAAACATCAATTCAACTCAATTAAGACCAACAATATAAGCTAACTCTGTATAACATTATATATTGTTCATAACATATTTTAAAAATATTCAACCACGGTACAATAATATATATAATCATTTTTTTTATGTAAATACAATCATGCTATTATACAAACAGATTAAAGGGCTGATAAAAAAAAAAAAAACCAAACAAACAGATTAAAGGCATCTTCATTATTATCACAGGCTGAATCAGGGAAACATGATGATGAACATCCAATTAGCATACATTTTAAAATACTCACATGATTTAAATAATTAACACCAAATTAAAAAATAAGGACAAAATAAAACTCGACAACCAAAGACAAAGATTCAGAGACCCAACATTCTACACACACAAATGTTAGAAAGAAAAACATGGGAAAGAAAATATAAAAGGAATATTCAAATTGTTACCTTCACAGAGGCCTAAGAGAGTTCTTCCTCCATTTTTTTCTTTTCACTTCCAAAACTTCAAATCTGTGTTTAAATATCATGAAAAAACACAAGGGGTATATTCTTTCTGTGTCCACATGTTCTGAAGTCAAAGGAAAACAAAAATGGTAGGATGAAGAAAAAAAGCTTAATCAGCACTAATTGCTTAGTGTGAAGGGAATGTAGTAAGAAAATTTGGAAAGAAGGGAGAAGCTAATTAAATGTTTAAGGAAAAATGAAAGCAAATTAAAACACTACTTTTAATTAATCTGACTTTGGATGAAACATCTTATCATATTACTTATTAATTCACGTGTAAGCTTTTGGTACATCAAATAAGAAGTTAATTAATATTTTAGAATTTATGGATGATTAAAAATGCAGTTAATATTTTTTTAACATAAAAACAATATTATCTTTGCTCTACAATTATGGTAATTGTAGTATTTTTTTAATTATAAATCAGTGAATGTTCTCGATTTTTAATGATTTTTTTTTGTTCTTAATTCTTTTTCAAAGTAATCATTTTCTCTGTTTCAATAAAAATAATGTACTTACTAAGAGAGTTAAGTGATTTTTATATAATTATTTTAAAAACTGACATATTTATTATGATTATTAATTTGTCTGAAAAAAATTAAACTGAAATAGGAAATTATTTTATTGTTTTAATTGATTATTCATTTATTTCTAATATACTTTTAATGCATGAAGTATTAATAAGGTATAACCCCAGAAAATATTTAATACACCTCATGGAAACACAATTTTTAATAGAAGTGCCGTTATAGTTATTTTTTTAAAAAAATTTAAAATATAATTAAATATAAAATCCGTACACCTAACGGAAAATATTTATATATTATTATAAATAACAAAATCTAAAAAATAATAATGGAACGTTTCATTAATATTAATAAAGACAATTTTAGAAAAAAAAACATAATTTTTGACAGTTAATTTGCTAACTAAAATAATGATTCTTTTTTAATTTTAAAAAATAAGTTAATTTTAAAAAAATAACTATAAAAATAAAAATGTCCAAACTAATCCTCATCTTAATTTAAAAAATTACATATTAATAATTTTCTTACCATATCTATATTCAACGCCCAAATTCAAACAATACGATAAGGCAACACTAGTTTTTCTGCGATCGTATCAAATATTTTGAAATAATAGCACATGTCCATGGAAGAGTGAAGTTGTGAGTACTAGTAATGATTTCTTACAGTAAATATTGTTCAAATGATCTTGGCCTTAATCTTCTCTTAATATTAGAAGGTGTAATTTTTTTTTTAAAGATAAAGTAAATATTGTTCAAATTATACAAAGCAACACTAATCCTGCAATAGCATTTATTAAAGAATAAATAATATATACACTGATGAGCAGAAGAAGCTATATCAGAAAGTGTGGCTAATGAATAAAACCTACACATCAAAATGTTTGATCTGATTGAGAGGTATAAGCACGACTTAGACGCTTCTTTCTGTATCTCCATGCAACCTGAATACGGCTTGCTGCTAGGGATCTCCAATAAGGTGATACATACCTAACATCATACAATTTTCAAGTCATTTTGTTAGAGCCCTTGTTTTCAAAACAAATGATGCATAAAAACTCTTGAAAAATCAAGGGAGAGACACAGAGGAGATCTCACAATAATGAGACGAGTCAGATACACGTAACAGATTGACACCACTTTTAATCTAAAACTTTAAAATAATGAATTTGTAGATTTTTTTATAAGTTGCTTAACTTTCTCATGAATATGAGACTCAAACCCAGATATCTAACAAAAAAGTATACTAGAATATTAAGATCATTACAAGTCAAGAAAACGTAATGGAAGAATGCTCTTCATGAAATGATACAGTTGAATGAGGTTCATTTTTTGTATGTCAAAAGGGTCAAGATTAAGTTGAAAGATAAACCAAAACACAACAAGGAAATGGAGTGAGATGAAATACCTTAGAGCTCCTTGAACATGAGGGTTCCGCAAGAATCTTGTGAAAAGAATAGTGAGTTCCTCAAGGTCTCCGGCACGAAGTGAAAATGCCTCCACATTTGTTAAGCATCTGACAGTCCTATTGCTCAGCAACCTCTGCCCTTGAACCCTTACTTTTTTTCCATCTGCAAAACTCAAGAAACACATTAGTTAAACATGTTTCCCATGTTGAAAAATTGCAACTTCTGCTGAACACCACTTCAACATGCATGTTATCATTGTACCAAGTATGGCTATACCTGTGGTTACAGAAGAATGCTCAAGATACCATGTCAGAAGTTCTTCACCACAAGCATCCCCTTCAGATAAGGGAACAATAGTTCCATCATCTCCAAAGCTCTCCAATTTCCCCCTAACAACAAACACCATTTTCTCTACAAGACCACCTTGACTCAAAATCTTACTTCCTTTGATGTATGTCTTTTGTTTTAGTCTCTCACAAATTGCATCTAAGATAGGCTCATCCATCAGGGCAAAGATGCGAACCTGCAGTGTTCAGATCCTCAGAAAATTATATTCTCGTACCAGAACTTACAGGTTTGTTAAAATGCCTTGGCTTTTGATGAGTCACAGTTTTGGTTTAATAACAATAGAGCTTTTTCAAAATGGTTTAAGCTTTTCATATTCGAAAGAAACACCATAGCAGGAGGTTTCGAGGTTTCGAAGTTTAGGATTTAGGATTTAGGTACCTGAAGACTAACTTGACATAACAATTAATCATATTTTTCTTAATTATTACTGGTCATTTAAGCAACAAATTTTCTGGGGGCATACTTTCTTAACAAACTCAAAGAGATGACGTCTTATGTCTGTCTGGAGATCTTCTGGCAAATTCTCCAAAAGCATCTCTTCATTTACCCCTCTTGTTGCTGCCCAATTATACCGTTCAGCCTGTCTTACTCTCCTGTATGGAAGACAAAGTATGTATCAGTCCTTCATTGTGTGTGATCCATAACATGTCATAAAACCAGAAAACTAGTAGACATTATGCTCATTTCTACTCACATATTTTATTATATAGCTCCAAATATATTTAAATTGTTGATATATCTATGATTACTAGTGCTAGGAGCTTAATGTTGTGTTTAATGTGCAATTCTAAAAGCCAAAAGTCCCACATTGTCTAGTCCATCTTATTTTAAGTGTTTACATAGCAACTTGTTTCAAGAGCTTGCAAAGTGACTAGCAGTAGGAGTGGATGCAAGAGCTTTAGAAAATGTGGAAGTTTTGACTTGTGAAAATAATAGAACTTTTCATACCTTCTTAGATCTTCTGGCAAGCGACGGTGGCTCATCCATTGTTCAACATCACGACCTCTAAGTTGCATTTCTAGCCTCCTTTAATTATATGATGAAAGAAAATATATCAAGTACATTATGATCCTTAAAGAAATTAAGAATATCGAAAAATGTTATTTCATTTTTCTCTTATTTGTCTTTTCTAGAAGTCTTTATATAGTGTTGTAAATAGGGGATTACTGAGATAAAAATATCTTAAGATCTTTATAGCAATTAGGAAAAATATCCCTAGAATTTACATATTCATTTCAGCTGAGTTTTATTTCCTCTTTTAAGAGAGTGTAACTATTGATTGTAGTTAATAAAATATTTCTTTTCTCTCTCTCATTATTCAAGTCAGAGAAACTCATCCAAATACACACTGACATCCATCCATCCCATTATTTTTAAATTTTTAAATGAAAGGAATGGTAAAGAGAGGTTTATTTTATGGAAATAGATTATTTTAGCATGTTTTATTCAGCTTACTTTGAAGAAACAAATAATTGTTTTTTTTTTTTTTTTTTTTAAAAAT
>Ga0209700_106581_pt1 | contig 17771 bp, 5 predicted proteins | sample SiratroredBW_FD_187528 | JGI IMG/M metagenome (GOLD analysis project Ga0209700, IMG submission 187528) | Root nodule microbial communities of legume samples collected from California, USA - Siratro red BW (SPAdes) (version 2) | ecosystem: Host-associated > Plants > Roots > Nodule | place: USA...
TGGGTTACTTTAAACCTATGGACAAGTCGAATGCTTTGTGTGGGTTTCATGCTAGTAATGATCATTCCATTGAAGAGTGTTTTGAATTCAAAAATTTTCTACAGGATTTGATGAATCAACACCTGCTGCAGATTAGTCATCAAAAGAAAGAAGAAGAAGTGTTTGTTCAGATTGGTGAAGAATCAAGCATATCAAAACCCGAACCACTAATGATAAGCGTCACTAGAGATTCAGTAGTGCCTGTAGAAGTGCATCCTGTGGTGATCCAAGTTCCATCCCCTTTTCCCTACAAAAGTGATAAGGCAGTTCCTTGGAAATATGGGATTAATGTTCTGAAACAAGAACCTAAAGGAGACCAAAAGACTAAAGTTTCATATACTGGCAAAGTGACTGTGGATAATATCACTAGAATTGGGGGAATGACAAGAAGTGGTCGTCTTTTCGCTCCTACTGAATTGAGAAGAGATAGGAGTCATGAAAAAACCAATGAAGAAGTTACTATAGAGACAACAAGAAGTTTCTTAAAAGGGAAAGCTCCTCAAAATAATCAAGAGCAGGAAGGGAATGATGAGAAGAAAGAGATCTCTGATGAAGAAGCCTGTGAATTTCTGAGATTCATAGAGCAAAGTGAGTATAAGGTGGTGGATCAATTAAATCGAATGCCAGCTAGAATTTCACTGTTAGAGTTATTGATGCATTCCACTTCTCACCGGAAATTATTGATGAAAATTCTTAATGGAGCTCATGTTGAACGAGACATTTCTCTAAACCAGTTTGAAGGTATCGTTAGTCACATCACTGCTAACGATTATCTTACTTTTACTGAGGAAGAAATACCTACATAAGGGAAGGGTCATAACAAGGCTCTGCATATTTCTGTAAAATGCATGGATTATGTCCTGGCTAGAGTGCTCATTGACAATGGGTCATCTCTGAATGTGAGGCCAAAGACTACACTCAAAAGAATACCAAACAGTCTTTCTAAAAATAAAACAGGTTAATCAAAAGTCGGTCCATAGTCAATAGCAAATTTAATTCCAGAAAATTAATAGTCCCAACTCCAGAAAATTAATAGCAAAGTCCCAAATTCGAAAATTTTCAAACCATGTACCAAAACATAAATTATTCAGAAACATAAGTCCACCCCAAGCAACCAATCCAGAAACAGAACTCAAAGGCAAAGAAGTCCCTTTTCCCAATTAAAAAAATAACCTAACATCAACCGCCACTATCCCTCACAAATCCAAATAGTCACAGTAAAGAACAAAACCAAAATAATCATTCCAGAAACAAAGTAGCTCAAGCATCCGATTATAATCCTTTCTGCCACTACTTAGGGTATTAGGATTCATTGTTTGTTTTTAATTAATCTTACTGCTTTTATGTTGTACATTTTTTTTAATAACAAAATAAAAGTAAGTTAGGAAAATATTAAAAAAAGAACCTTTTTTTTTTACATAAACTTTTAAAAATAAAATATTTAGATTTAAAATAATTTTAAAAAATAATTTAAAAAAGATATATAATATTTTTAAAAAAATAATAAAAAAAACATTTAATTAACAGTTTTAATAAAATTTTTACAATAAACAAATATAAACTTTTTCTGTCAGAAAAACAAGATTAAGTGAAATTTTGAAAAATAAAAAAATATGAAACTATCACCAATCAACTTTTAAAATTAGAACTACGTGATCCCTGATTTTTCTTTGGAAATATGTAGGACCAAGGTCAATCCTTGTCGGGTTCAAAAAAAATAAAAAAAAATAAAAATTTGTCGCTGCTATTATTTTGTTTATTTATTGTTCATTCTTAAACTGTATTTTTTGTAAATATATATTCATTTGCTGTAATTTTTTTTTTGGAAAAATAACATTTTGTAGAACCACATTTATTTTTATTCATTTAATTAAAGGTATCGTCTTAGGACGGGCGTTGTGGGGTGCTGACACCTTCCCCACACGTAATCGACTCCCGAATCTTAAATTTGGTTCGTAAGCTTTTTTTTTGTTTTTGGTTTTTCTATAGTTTTCCCATAAAAAAGCTATAGTGGTGACTCCATTATCAATATAAACATTTTTATTAAAAAAATTAACAAGTTTGTGATCGCCCTGTCGTGATCCCGGTTGCGACAGTGGGAGAGACACTCGGTACCTTTATTGCGTGGCCTTCACGTCTCTTACAGCCTATTTCTAGAAGGACTCAAGTATTGTGATTTGCCCTAATTTTATATAAAATTCTCAGTTTATGGTAATTAACTCATTTTGTTTGTGTTACAGGACCAAGGGAGTAAAGGGAAATCACCAACTCATGATTTAAGCCCTAGGTCTACACCAGCTGAGTCAGAAGTGAATCCCACTTGAAGAGTTGACTCGTGTATTGCACGAGTTATTTAATAGTCCTGCTCAAATTCCTTGGCAACCATCTATCTTTGGGATAGATGGTATCCCGTTGTACATATCTATGCAGGATAGGACATCTTGGAAATAGTTGGTGGTTCCCAGATGTTAAATATCAATATTATTCAGCTCTGGATGATGTAAGTATACCTTCCCACTATATTTCTCAATTCCATATTTCATCAACTTATGATATTACTAGCATTGATTTTCATAATACAGATACATAAATGATTTAGTTTATAGCACAGGGAATCTGGACATTTATGGATTCCTTGAGCCTCAAAGTTTACAGAGGTCTGGTAATAAAAAGATTGATAATCAGACCTATATACAAAACTGGATATCAAAATCGAGGAAGAGGATTTACTTTGCCCCCATTATCTATCAGTAAGTTTCAAATCTTTATATTTTGATCTTAAGTAATTTGAGAATATTAAATTAATAATACATTTTTTTTATTTTAGGTCCCATTGGTAGCTTATGCTTGTGTGTCCTACAGACAACACAATTGTTTGGTTTTATTCATTGCATAGGAAGGCATCGAACGATTTGAAACAAATTTTACAAAGGTATCATTTAACTAACTATAAGTAATATATATATATATATATATCACTCTTTTATGTACAAATAAGCAATTTACTAAACAATTGTGATTTTAGTGCTATGAATGTATGTAATGTTCTTTGGGGAAGATCCACATCCACAACCCAAAACCTCTAATGGATATATCCTAAGGTATTGAATTCTAAATTTATTTAACTTTATTAAAATTAGCATTATTCAAGTTTTTTATGATTCAAGTTTAATGAAAGTGTAATAAGCAACAAGGAAGCTGAAAATGTGGATACTACGTTATGCAGTGGATGAGAATCATTGCAAGGGCTGGGATCATAGATTCTTGGGAGCATGTAAGAATTTGTCTTATAAGTTTTTAAATATGTCAAATGTTTGTCAAGTTTAAAGTTCTAACATTAAAGCTTATCATTCAATTCAGGTTTTTCAAGATACACAGCCATTGGACAAGCAAGATATAGAAGAGCTTCAAAAAGAATGGGCAAAGTATTTTCTCAAAGTTAGAAGTAGATAGTTTAGATTAGAAATAGTTTCATTGTAAATTATAAGTACTTTATTGTAAATTAGAAATAGCTTTATTGTACATTAGTGTATATAAAATATGAATTGCATTTCTGTATAATTAGAAGTAGTTTTGTAAATGAATTCTGCTTGGATTGTGTACTGATGTAGGGAGGTAATAGCTAATCCAAACTAAATTTTTTAAAAAAAAAAACCTAACACAACATCGGTTATGGTCAAATCCGACTGGTAATGCATCTGAAATTTGAAAACAGATGCATCACAACGTCGGTTAAGACACAAAACGACGTTGTGTAAGGATCACAGCGTCGGTTGGAGCCTCTTAAGCGACGTTATGATGCATCTATTTTCAAATTTCAGATGCATCACCACGTCGGTTAAGAGGCTCCAACCGACGTTGTGATTCTTACACAACGTCGTTTTGTGCCTTAACCGACATAGCCTAATACCCAGTTATGGAAGCAATTCAGCGAATCACAACGTCGGTTTCTTTGTTTTAACCGACATTGTGGTGTTTAGCACCACGTCGATTTGTTAACCGACGTATGATCAATGTCTCTCGGTTCAGTACCCGACGAGAAATGTCTCTCATAACCGACGAGGAATACCCTTTTTGCACTAGTGTTGATTCCTGATTTTTTTTAAGTTGATTGAGTTTCAAAAAATAATACATTTTACTATTCTTATCATCTTATTTAAAATCCAGCTTCTTAAACTCAGATGTTAATACGAATATGAGCTCCTAATTACAGATTTTTTTTTTCCCTAAATCATTAGAACTGGAAATACGAACTAGTGGAGAGTATTGGAAAAAGCAAAGGGTGGCAGTGCTACACGCTCTAGCAAAAGACAAATATGGTGGGGACAATAAATCAAAAAGCAGATATTGTGAAGTGTGTCCAACTGTGTCTGCATGCATTCAACGCTGAAGAAATTTAGGCCATTGAATTAATTAATGCATTTAAAGCCATTTAATTTCTCTGCGTCATCCTCTCGTCCATTTGTTGTCGTTCATATATTAATTCCCTTTTTTTCTAAACTACAGTATTAATTAAACTCCATAACTTCAAAAAAAAATTATAACTTCAATATGTCATCATCACCTTCAATAGTTTGCTTCACCAGATGCAACCTCTCTATATCTTTTCTATCAACTACGCATGATATATGAAAATGTTAACAAGGTTGCATAAATAAGATACTTTAAAGAACTTAAATTGAAAAGGTTTTTGATAATAAATCTCAGTTTAATTATGTTTTTATTTCCTAAAATTTGTGTGGCAATTCTTCTTATTGTTCAACCATTTTAAAAAACTTTTGTAGTATCTTAAATTGAAAAAATATATATGTAGTAACTAATTAAACACTAAATTTAAAGTACTAAAATAATGAATTGCTTGAAGCTTAAGCTGTAAGATTTTGAATTTAGTATTTAAAATTTAGGATTTAAAAATTAAGATTTAGAAGTTAAAACTGTTTTTAATCACTCAAAGTGAGTGTTTAAAAATATAATCAAACCTAAAGTTCTTAACACATCATCATATTGCAAAGTAATAACATTATTTAAACATAATTAAAACTTTCACTTTAATTTAAAGTATTACTTTTTTACTTATTGTCTATTTTAATATTATCCAAAATAAATATTCAAACTAATTTAGATTATTTTATTATTAATCACAAATCAATTAAGTGGAGAATATTGTTGAATTTGGTTCGTTCCAAGAGGCTAACTAATTATGTGGAACAACAATCTTTATTATAGCTTATTTGAAAAAGAAATATTATCTACAGTATAAAAATTAAATAATTGCTTGTTTAAATTAAGGATGCAAAATTTAAAATTCATATTCATTCTTATTTTTACTCGTGCTAAGTGTAAAATTTATATTTTATTTATATTTGTTTTATACTATCTAAATACTAATTAAATATTTTTATAAAACAAATTGAATAAAAATATGATGTTATTAAAGATTGAATATCATTACACGTATCTTTTAGAAATAATTTAGTTCTACAAAATTAATATTTATATTTCCTAAAACTTAATACATTCGAATAAAGATTACACAAAGAAAAAAAAATATATATATATATAATTAAATCTGTGATATAAAGAAATGTAAAAGATACCAAATATTAAATATGTAATAAGTCTAAGAATTAAGAAAGAATAAAAAAAAAATTATAGTAAAAGAAATGTTCTTCAAGTCAAATGAAATAAAAAATTAAAGAAAACGTAAAAACGTTAAAAGAATAAACTTTTTAGTTACTTAACAAACTAATAATATTTTAATAAATGAAAAGAATGGCACTTATAAAAACAAGATAAATGACGAATATATATATATATATATATATATCATTTTCACATCCGATTAAAAAAATTAAGTTGTGTACACTAATACGTGTGTTTTTTCATCAAAATCGGGATCAATTTAAACATTTTACTATTATATTTTTACGTGTTTGAAAAAAAATAAACAAAAAATAAAATAAAAAATTAAGGGAATAATTAAGTTTATTTAATATTCTTCTTTTTATATAATAATAATATTTCTTTTCTAAATTGACTTCGATTATATTTATTGGAGATATATTTATAGATAAAGATATTTTTAAATAACAGCATTAAATAGGACTGGGGTATCTTTATGACAATTTTTTTTATATATATTGAGTTTATAGAAAAAGTAAGATATATAATAAGTTGGTTGATTGTTATAAAATAATCTTAAAGTTCGTAAATATTATTTTTGACTTATTATTAATTCAAACATTTTACATTATGCATATCATATAACTCAATGTTTTTATTTTAAAAAATAAGGTATCACGTTTTCGTACTTCTAAAGTATTAAAACTTCAGTATTAACCTTTGCTAAAAAAAAGTTACTCACATTTAATCTAACTTTTTGTTAAATACATCACTTCTAGCTATTTAAATCACCTTCTTTTTTTTCTCTCTATATAAATAGTTATCAAACCACTTGTAAGAATATTAAAAGTGATTCATTTAAATTAAAAAAAATACTAAAATTGACAAGCTTTTTAAACAATAAAAACATATATTATTCTAAAAAATTATTATTAATACATTTAATAAAATCGCCTTAATTATACTTTTAGTGCCTTAAATTTGGATCAATTTTTCATTTTTTTAGTTATCCAAATTAAATTTACCTTTTCAATCTCTAAAGTTTGGAAAATAATATTTTTATTCTTAATCATTTTATGTTATACTTATTATTGACGTGAGTAATTACATTCACATCAACAATGACATATGTCACTAATTAAGGATGTGAAAGTACAATTTTTAATTTTGTTTAGCTATGATATATTTTGTCATTAAAATTTGTATCAAATTTTATTTCAGTCCCCTTAATTAAAATGTGATAGTTTCAGTTCTTCAAATATAAAATTGACATTTCAAGTCCTTCGAATTCAAAACTTACTTCGTAGTCCTCTATGCCTAAAAGTTTTTCAAACCCCCAAATTTAAAGTGGACTTTTAATATTTTTCAATTTTGAAACAAGTCATTGTTTTTATTTTCAAAGGTAATATTATTGAAAATTTGTTGACGTAATTAACACGCGTTTAATTTGAGAAAGATAGTTTTAATGGTGTTTGAAATTTGTATTACATCTCTCTTACTCATTTTTTCCCCTCTCCCTATAATAGTAATATAAATAAGTGGTACAATGACAATGACTTAGTCTTTTGTTATTTTCTATATTTCTTGTTTAGTTACATTATCATGAATGAAGATTTAACTTAATTTTTTATTTTGATATTAAAATTTATTAATTATGGCTAGAATATGTGAATAGGATGTTTTCTTTTATCATAAATATCATTTGATAATTTATCTAAAAAAAAAATTGTTAGAAAATATATTATTAATAACTTAAAATTATTCATACAATACAAAAAGACGGATAGTTCTGAGTCAATTTTTTTTTTCTGTCCCTTAACTTTTTACATAAAGAAGTAAATGAAACAAAAGTTTCACATTCAGTCTCGAATAAGATGTTAAGTGCCCTTTTTTTTCTTAATTTGAATGACTAAATATATGCCATTTTTAAATTTGTAGGACTAAAATTAAATTTAACCTAAATTTGAGATACTAAAAGATATTTTAGTCAAAATTAAAAGAAAAATCATGTTATTATTTTAACTATATTTATTATTATTAACGTAAATTTCATTAGTCTGGACAGAAATGAGTGCAATGTCATTGATCGTGAGGAATATAACTAAGAATATTTTTTAAAATTTAAGTATCAAGAAATAAGTTTTAATTTAAAGGAAAAAATAAGAGATTGGAGAGGCTAAAATATATTTTAGCTAATAAATCTTTTTATTTATTGTGATAGTTAGTGAGACATATATATATAATTAAGAGACATTATTAAATATAAAGAATGTTCAATTCATTCGTTCTCGATTTTTTTTTTTCTCCTGAGAAAATATAATTCCCACTAATATATCACGTCATGAAAGGTATAGCAAGCAAGTCATTTCGAAGATTGAAATGAAACAAGTTTGCACGAAAAGAAAACCACCTTTAAATAAAAAGGGTAATACGATTGGTTAACAAAATTGTAAAAGAATATGATCTAATTAAAGTGGAACAAAAAGTCAAAGAGAGCAAAGAATAAGATATGCTTTGTAACAATCAATTTTTAACATGCAGTACAATCTATATATATATATTCAAACAATTAAAATTTATTGAAGTCATGCCATACTTACAATTACCAAATGATAACGAGCATTGAATATTTTGTATAAGATAGATCGTGCAATGCAAGCTTAGATAATCTGGTTATGCGTTTTACGTCAATAACGTCCATAAATATGCATGCATGGTGTATAAAACGTTGTTTCTGTGTCTATTCAATATATATTTATATTGAATATTCATATCTCTGTCACTAATCACTTGACTTAATACACGACAAGCACAAAATACATAACCCACGATTTTTTTTTTTTCTTTCCTTTTTATCTTTAACACGTCGTTTTCTATAGTTGATGATAGATCGTTCTAAGTTTTTTTTGTCGGCGACACTTGTATTATTTATATTAAATATGTACCTCTAGTACTTGATGTAAATTAATTTTAATTTATAATAAAAATGAAAATAAAAATAAATTTATATGAAGTTAACACTTGAGATTAAAAATTATTTATGGACACTCCATTTTAATTTATGGAAACGCTTTTAAAGATAAAGTTACGAGCCACCAAATTGAAAGTATGATAATATTCTATATGCAATAGTTAACACTAACAATATTATTTTAATGAATTTGAGTCAGTAGGAGACCGTCCAAATGCGAACTGCAGTGAAAATAATTAAAATCGATAAATTTCGCATTTTTTTACACTTTTTCTTTTCTGTCTAATAGGTTAATTTGACAATATGTGCATACTTAGATTATTTTAATTAATTACATAATTACGTTTTAAATTTTTGAGAGGTTTCAACAGTTGAATGTCTTCAAAGTTAAACTAAATAAAATATACCATAACCGTAATTTATACGTAGAGAAAAGAAAAATCAATTTTAATGGAAACTGAAACGCTTTGTTTTGGACTTCCTTTCATCCTCCACTTTTGTATGATATGAAAAAATTCATACACAACTCAAAATGAAATTACTGTTGACAATAACTTGGTAATCATATATGATTATATTAAGGATGAAAAGAAATGTTAATTACTAAAACGCAGCATTTAACACTAGCAACTTCTCTGTACTTCTAAAACATTAAAAGTGTTTAAGGTTTGATGTGATCATCTGAAGAATAAACAGTTGGATGGGAGTTCTCCTGATGGAATGTCAGAGTAATAAAATCTAAGACAGATAGATACATAATATAAAGTATATGAAATGTTTATAGCCTCTAGATGAAGAAGCTGTACAACACACAAAAGCTACCACAGCCACCCAAATTTATCAAGAGTCTCGCCTCACAATTTTCCTTCTTCACCATCATGGTCATCTCTTCCGCCGCTTCGAATCCACCTGCATTCAAAATTTTCAAATCTACTCAAGAATTCAACATCTTACAGCACAATTTTCATTAGTACAAGCAATCAAAAAGGCACTGGAACTATAGAGATAGATAGAGACAGAACAAACTTTTGAATTTACAATCTTGATTTCATATTAATACACAGTAAACATTTTATTTCTTTTTGAGATATAGATTGATGTTATTAAATATCATGCATATAAATTTGCCAACCTATTTAAACAGAGAACCAGCTTAGTGAGACTAAAAATTAATATAAATTGTGTTTATCAAATAAGAGTCGTGCCAGAACTTGAAAGATCTTATGTTCACTTCTCTTATGGATTCTTCTAGAGGCTAGTTCAGTCACAAACATTTCATTAGGAATTAGCAACAAACTTGAAAGAAAAATTTGAGGCAAAATACATAAATGAAAAAGAATATAAAGATCAGCAGAAGAATGGTCATCAACCTAAGCCCCTTATAAACTTGTCTGCAGTAAAACAGACAAAATGAGGATCAAATTAAATGCATCAGGAATAACAACCCTATTGTACCAGCTCCCCTACTCACAAGAAAATCAAAAGCAATCTACATGGGCGAGTTTTATAAAATAAATCTGTAATTTTATGACAGTGATGAAAAAATTACACGCCCCCACATCTATATCTCCTTCACAAAAATGGTTGTTTGGCTTTTCATGGCACAAATATTCTAAAATTGTAAACATAGCCAAGACAAAATTTAGTCAAAATCACAATACAAGAGCCATCAAGGAAGAAAAAATAGTTTTGCAACACTTGAATGTGAATTTGTCAACAAAATAAAATAAAGTTTATTTGTAATATAAACAGTAAGTAACTAAGATCCAAAATTAAAATAACAATGGAAATGATACCGTCCATAAAGGAATTTAGTGACTAGTGCATGCACCATTAGAGAGTGAGTTTTGTCATTATGGAATAGATGCATGTTTTGTATTTTACTCGTAGCTCCACTTCATCATCACATATATCTTTAGCTTTAATAAAATTGCCTTGTTAAGAGAGCTTTTCTCATCTAGCTATTAGTTTTCCAACAAAACCAGCAGATTTTATATGTAAACTTTATAATTTCAAAATTATCTTCTGAATTGTGGATATAATATCATTTGTAGGGCATCCCACGAATCTGAGTATAATTGATACAAGTACGAGAAAATGCAGATGGGAGTTATACAAAATGGAGGAACATATGAACTAGAAAAGAATGAATAAAAATAATATGTAAGATAATCATAAGGACATTAAATAGGCAAAGCTCTCATAAGAAGAAATATCGGTTACAAATCGATAGCCTATAGCTTAGACAAAATAATTGTAACCTCCAATGCAAAACATTGATTAGCAAAAGAAAAACAACTCTGTCAAATAAGAGTACAACAATTAAAAATAACACTTATATTTCAAAGAAAAGGCATAATAAAAGCACCCATGATCTGTAGATTATTTTAGCTATTCTGCAGTTTGAACTGCAACATGTCTGATTTCAAAAATATCCAGTGTTTCAGATTAAGGATAGCAAAGCAGAAATTAAGAATGAACTATGAAAAATTTGATGTCAAAACAGTAGAAGTATGTATGAGACTGATTAACATACTCGAGGTCGGTAATTTGGCGTGTCTGAGTCAAAACACCAATATCCTTTTGGTTTCGCAATTATATGGCCAAAAAGGTGCTAAGTAGTGAAAAACTAACTGCACTATATGGCCAATTTCAAAACTAGAACAAAGGCAATCATAACAAGCTGCACTAAGGTTAAATTTTTTAAAGGAGTTTTTTCTTTTCTCAGCAATTTTTCAGTAATGTAAAGCCATTGCCAAGAGAAACTAAATAATGGAAAATTACGTGTTAGTCGTATGCCATGAACAATAAGTAATGAGAATAAAGTAGTAATTATTTGGTATTGGATGTAAGAAGTCACCTTGCCATCAGCTCCAGGTGATGCAGAAAATGTAGCTTGTGGTTTCTTCATATCATCGTCAGATGAACATTCAGAACATACAAAATGGTCTAGTTTCTTTGCTTCTTCAATAGTCATGCCCACGCAAGCAGGATGATACCTACAAGAAATCTACAAAGATTGAAATATGTGTTCTATAAGACATACAGCGATATCAAAAGATTTGAAAATAGACAAAGTATGATTCTTGAACTCATTTAGATTTAACACTCTTTCAGCAAATAGCAAAGTTGCAAATTGAGGCCATAAGTGCACTAGAATTTGCATCCCCAATATTACATAAGCACATTTATATAAAAAACCTATCTAGCTATAAATTTCACCGCTGCTGATAAAATAATAAGAAGAAGGAAAGGCTTTTCATCATCCAATTTATATTGGCTGATGCATATACTGCATAAAAGAAACAAAAGAACCAAAAGTCACAATAATAACACCCACACCCACACACAAACACATTGGAACTTTTAGAGACAAATAAAATTCATCTGCAGTTAAACTTTAGCCGTGAGCAGCTCACAACAAAATGGCAATCTTTTATGTATTCATTCTTTCCTTCTTAGTTTCTCTCTTTCATTTTACTACAAAAGTAAAATGAGCTTTCAAGACCAACATGCAAAAAGCTTGCAAAGCTGAGATAGAGTTTTTTTAGAAGTTTTAGGGACCATATTGGACCCCGGGAATCATCTTCCATTTTCCTTGAGGTTCCAATTGACCTTAAAACTCTCTAGCGCTAAATCCCTTCAACCCAGTAAATTACATCCAATGTTCAAATTCAACATATATAAACACCTGAATATACAAAATCAAAACTCCAAATTCAATAATAGGAAACAAAGTAAGCAGAATACACTGATTTTACCAATCCTTGCACCCTTCACATTGTACCATGAGGTCATCCGGGTTATATGGCATCTCACACTTGCAATACCTGCAAAACAAATACAAAAATCCCCTTCCTCATTGTCAATAACCCAAAACATATATTAAATAAGGTGAAATATACTTTTAGCCCCTCAAAATATCTCATAAATTCAGTTTTAATCCCTAGAAAATTGTAATAGGTCTTTACTCATTACATTTACCAAAATTGAAGAGCTTTCACTCACTCGTCAGGTACTAAAAATAAGTGTTTATGATAAATGTATAAACTAGAAACGAATCAGTATAAAGATTAAAATCAGATACTAAAAACACGCTTTTATGTTAAAATGAAGAGACTAAAACCAAGTTAAATTTTTATAGAAAGTAAAACCAATCACTAAAAACATGTATTTCCGTTAAAATATAAGGATAGTAACATATTAAATTGTTATAAAGACTGAAAACAAAGCACTAAAAGACCCAAAACATATTAAATTTTCCGAGGGGACTAAAACCGGAGTTAATTTGAAGGACAAAGAACATATTTGAGAGGAAACTCACACAGCAACACGGTCAGGAGTGAAAGCCCCAGTTGCGGCCTTGTACTCAAATCTACAATAGTAATCCTCAGCACCCACATTCTCAAGCTTAGTGTAGTTCTTGAAAGAGTGCACTACGCACTTGCCTTCAATGGTGTGCGCACTCTGCACATCGTAGTGGTCGGAGAGAAAAAGCTCTTTGGCACCATGGAACTGTCTGCGACCCCCAATGGACTCTTCGGGTCTGTAGTACCACCTCACACGCACCTTCACGTTGTTCCTGTTGTCCTGCTCGATCTTCTCCACGCGCGCCACGTAAGGGGGCTTCGACGTGTCGGAGGGCCGCATCAGAACGCAATCACCAGCTGCAGCAGCAAAGAACCAAACGCTGTTAACGACAACCCCGCCTCAAAAAAACATCATGGGCAGCCACGAAAACGAGGAAAGGAACCGTTTTGAACGAGAAAAACGCAAAGGGTGGTCGTTGTGTGTGTTACCTCGGACGATCTTGTTGGTTCCTCTTATGGTGTACGAGTCCAAGTCCTTTCTGCCTGGCCTCGTTTTCGCCATGCGTTGCGCGAAGGGCGTTTTGGGGAATGTGATTTTTTTTCTTAGGGCCTCTTGTTGGGTTAGAAGGAGAAGAAGAACCGCAGAACCCTAAGGTGTGGGGTGGGGGGCAACACTTTTTTTTGGAGTCCAGATCCTCTCCGTTTGTGAGGGAAATAGACATCTCCATTCCCGCAAACCTTTTACTGACACGTGGATTCAAAGTTTTGAACGGCTCAAAAGACAGAACTGGGGTTTAACACCTCATGTTTTGAAAAGCGTAATCATGATTTGATAAGCCTCGTATTACTGATGAATCATAACACAAGAAAAACAGAGAAACAGACAACGAAATTTAATCCTTTATTTTCAAATTATGAAACATAGTTTTAGCTTCTTGTTTTGTTTATTTTAAATAAATAAAGTTCTCAATAAATTTCAATTGAGTGAAAATAGTTAAAAGATAATACACTAAATCTCATAATTTTGAAAAATACGTTTACTCAACCAAACAACTTTTCTTGAGGATTAGTGTAAGGGGCACTCTGAATACCCCCACCCTAATGGCAACTACTAAAGACTGTGTAAAAACATTATCGCAAAATCATAGACGCGACCAAATTTCCTAAGGAGAAAATCAAGTGCTGGAGAATAAGTCCATGTGCATGTTTCATTGTACCATAGAAAAAACATGGATAAAAGCATAAATATTTGAAACTTTACGTATTAATTTTGAGGTATACATAGGAATTGGACGTGATTTTGTTTAACTTGATGGAAAGCCAATAATGCTCATTAAAGAGTTGTAAAAATATACCGCAAAACATAATTTGTATGTTTTGATATATAGATAGATAGATACAGACACACGAAGTCAGACTCATTTAAAATAGTTTGAAATTTTAAAATATATTTGTATGATTTCTCTCGACTTTGACATTAAAGAGCAAATGTAAGTGTTATATATATATTTCTCTCTTTTCAAAGAGCGCGTATTAGAGAGTTCCTTATCTTGAAATTTAGCTGGAACTATTTTTTTTCTTTTTTCTTCCCTTGACATAGTAATTGATGTGATTTTGCTTAACTTGATGGAAAGCTAATAATACTCATTAAGGAGTTGTAACTATATAAAATAAAACGTAATTTGTATGTTTTGAAATATATATATATATAAAAAGAAGATTTTTAAAATGGTTTTAAATTTTTAAAACATATTTGTATGATTATTTTCTACTTTTAATATTAAAGAGTCATGCGAGTTATTAGCTTGAAATTTAGCCGAAACCACTTCTTTTGTTTGTCTTTTCATAAGATTTCAAGAATTGGTTCATAGTACTCATTATTAGATTCAAAGGATTGAATTTAAGAAAGGTGAATTTAACTATTTCAAATTTTGATAAAACTTAGAATGATATTTTTGTTAAATCAATTAATCTTAACATTTGAAACTTATAATGATATTCGCATAACTAATTTTATTTTCATAGGACTTTAAGGCTAATAACAATTTTCATAGGACTTTTAAGGCTAATAACAATACTTCCTAAGTATCAACTTCAACAGCTCTTTCGTTGGTCTTTGGTCTCTGAAGTCTGGAACAAAGAGAGAGGTATCTGCAGAAGACACTTCGATGCTAAAGTCAGTTATCTGTTATCAAAGGTTTAGTGTAGATTGGATTAGATAGAACATATCATTTTCTCATCTGTTTTTTGTTATTTATAGTGGTATTCATCTAATAATGAATATTCACTTTTTATTAGAAGGAAGGTGTAAAGTACACTCAACATATCCTTTCACTTTTGTCAGAGGGAAGGTGTAAAGAACACAAAAAGTTGCTCTCTATCAAAGGCGCTGCTATCAGAGGGGTGGCACTGATTCCAAGTTTTGTAATAATGATAATGGCTCACCTCTTGTCGGCCTGGGATGATTGGCAACTGAAGGGTCCTCTATACAGTACAGTACACATGCCCCCACAAGCTTCAGTGATCGATAGACTACGAAAGCTTTTTGGATGATATCTGGTCGACAAAATCTCGAGTCCTCTATACCATCATAGTTGGGCTTCCCTCGTTATTGCCCATCACATCAACTTTCTTGCATTTATACAGAATTTAGTGGACATGGTACTCGGCTATTAAACCAATCTTGAGATTGGGTTTTCAATAAGTAATGGTAGACCTTGTGTTCAGCTTTTGAACCAATCATGAGATTGGGTTTTGCAATATGAAGATCGATATATTATTCAACCTTTATACCAATCATGAGATTGCATTTTTATCAAGTGACGACTGACGTATTATTCGACCTTTTGTACCAATCATGAGATTGGGTTTTTATCAATTGAAAACCGACGTATTATTCGACCTTTGTACCAATCATGAGATTGGGTTTTTATCAAGTGAAGACCGACATACTATTTGGCCTTTGTACCAATTGGGTTTTTATCAAATGAAGACTGACGTATTATTTGGTTTTTATACCAATCATGAGATTGGGTTTTGCGGATTAAAGACCGACATGGTTTTCGGCCTTCTTGAACTCGACCTTGGGAGAGCTCCGCTTGAGGTGAACTCGATCATGGAAATAATGAGGCATGAACTTCATAAGAAAATATTGCAAAAACTTTTGAAAAATAAATGGGTTATTTTGAACATAATAGTCATAAGCTTGTAAACATCAACTATTGAAACAAGATAAGACATATTTCACTTAAATGAGGTAAGACAAAGAAATATCTAAAAGAATTGAATAAAATTCAATTAAAATAATCTTCAGCGTCATAGACAAATCTATACTTCGAACACTTCAAGAAGCGTGGGGAAGAGGAAGCAGCGATGACTGTTGTTGCGCATGGCGGTGGTGATTGAAGAGAGAATAAGCTTCTCCATTTTTCTTTAGAGTCTGCACTCTCGTGTTTTCGTTGGGAGCCTTGTGAACAATAATGTTACCAATGCGATCCGATGTAGTAGCCTCGAACACAATGACCAAATCCGCAACTCGGTTGAAGTAAATCCCTTCACAGATCTTCTACAAATTCTCAAACACAGGCTTGAACGCCAGAACGCGAAATCCCATAGTAGAGGCGACGAAGGAGGCCATACCCACATTGGCACCAACGTCAATGACAAATCGTCCTTGCCCTCGCTCTTGGCCTTCTCGAGCATGTCCGAACAGTGACAGAGATGTTGGGCATGTGAAAGGGCTTCCATTTGAGCGTCCTTACCATGTTCTTGTGGGACTTGTCGGGGAGGGTTCCAAAATCGGAGAAAGAGAAAATTGATCTCTAAAAATCATATCAGAGGAAGAACCTTATAAAATAGTTATCGTAAATCATAAAATAAAAACGTATGAACATAACATAAGAGGAGAAGGGATTCTAAATTTTAGAAGAGATGGGTTCGAGAGCTTTTGGTTCAAATGATGAGTTAGAGGCTTGACATTCCGTCGTCAGCGTCAACAGCATAAAACTTGTGGTCTGGGAAAAGTTTTACGCAGGTCCCACGATGGGCACCAATTGTTCTTATAGGACCTTGAGGCTAATAACAATACTTCCTAGATATCAACTCCAAAAACTCCTTCGTCAGTCTCTGATCTTCGACCTCTGGAACAAAGGGGGAGGTACTTGTAGAGAACACTCCGATGCTAAAGTCAGTTCTCTGTTATCAGAGGTTTAGTGTAGATTGGATTAAATAGAACCTACCTTTTTCTCATCTGTTCTTTGTTATTTATAGTGGTATTCATGTAATAATGAATGTTCACTTTTTATCAGAGCGAAAGTGTAAAGTACACTCAACATACCCTTTCCCCCTTTGTCAGAGGGAAAGTGTAGAGAACACAAAAAGATGCTCTCTGTCAGAGGCGCAACTATCATATGGGTGGCACTGATTCCAAGTTTTGTAATAATGATAATGACCCACCTCTTGTCGCCTTGGGTGACTGGCAACTGAAGGGTCCTTTGTACAGTACAATACAAATTTTAAAAAAACATCAAGAACAGAATGATAAAGAGAGGGATAGAAAGATGTAGACCATTGATTTTTAAACTGGTTCACTCTATCCAAGAGTTACATCTACTTGCTTAGCCACATCAGTCAGGTTCACACTAAAAATCAAGTTTTTACAAACACGCAACTAACCCAATTGTCAATACCCAATTTTTGTCCGGGCAAATAAAAATTATTTTTGCAAATATAAAAAAGGAAAAAATAAAATAAAAGAATAAAAATAAGAAATTAAAACTTTTTAACATGTGTCGTTTAGTTTCTTTGGCATTTAGAATAAATAATAAAAA
>Ga0209700_106583_pt1 | contig 17760 bp, 3 predicted proteins | sample SiratroredBW_FD_187528 | JGI IMG/M metagenome (GOLD analysis project Ga0209700, IMG submission 187528) | Root nodule microbial communities of legume samples collected from California, USA - Siratro red BW (SPAdes) (version 2) | ecosystem: Host-associated > Plants > Roots > Nodule | place: USA...
TGTGTGATATTTATCAAGAATCAAATGGAATCAGAATTTAAAATCTAATGAAATGATTTTCATCAAAATAAAAAGTAGTCCACTTTATAATTTGAATTCAATTAACCTACACTTTTTTTTTTTAATAATCAATGTGAATTTAAGGTTTTTACTAAAAGCTAAGAATATATATATATTCATTATTAAACATTCTTGCAGGAAAAGATATATTTTTTTAATTCATTTAACATAGTTTTTATAACTAAAATAACTTTTTTTCAAATTCATTAATATTTTGCAGAATTAAATCAATCATCTGGGGATACAATTAATCAATTTCTCGCCTTTTTTTTCAATAATTAGATTCTTGAAATTGATTTCAATAATTTTAAACTATCAACCATTTCAACACAACTTTTTGAAAAATAAACATTGAATACAAATTAAGAGAAATGTTAACAAATATAAACTCTTATGTAATTTTTAAAACTTTAGATATTAAACCATCTAAAGTGTCAAAAAAAAATTCTATAGAGTAAAAAAAGTGTTAGAAAAAAAGGTAAGTTTATTACTTCACCTGTCAAATTACACGTATCAATTTTTTATTTAAAAAATATAATATTATAATCTTAAAATCGTATTCATTATCTTGATGTGGATTTTAACTTTTAATAAAGAAAGCTATCTTTTCACGATTTTTTTTTTAAATTAACCCATGTGATTGGTTACTGGTTTAAAATAATGAAAATACCTTGCTTAAAGTTTAATTATGATATACTTTGTACATTAATCTGATCATGAAATGTAACTTGTTTAAAGAGTTAAATATAGAACTTAATTATTAACAAAGAGATTTAATAAAATTACTCACAATCAAATAGTTGTGCTTGTGGTACTTGAGATTTATTGAATAAAAGATATAAACTTTAGAAATTAAATAATATTAATTAAGATTAAAAAATAAAAAAATAACTAACTAATATCAAGCCAATCTAAATATAATTTTTAAGCAACTTTTAAAAAAATATTAATTTTAATTATACAGTAATTCATAATTAGATGCCAAAAAGAAAATCTTTTATGTTATCTTTTTATTCCAAATAAATTATAATTAATTTTTGTGTGTGAGAACATGTAGTCTCAAATTTTGATCAAACACTGCATCAAAACCTTATCCCAGTGAAATCAAACTCATATAATATTATAACCAATAAACCAACCTACCTAAACATTCTCTTAAATTGTTCAAGATTTTACACGTTACACGTGCAATGGAATCACTTGAGTTGAGTTCAGTAATGGTGCAAAATCTATATCAACCCAACACTGAAAATGGTAATGTAGTTTGATGTAGGATCCTACATATCAAGGATTATTTTTCCCAACTTAATTTATTTTAACAAGTATCTCAATTACTAAAATTAAACTCAAATAAGAAAAAGTTGCATTTAAATTAAAGAAAAAAAAAACACAATAATTTTGAGTAATACTAGATTCGGTATCCATGAGTCATGTTTCATGTTTGAATATTCTAAATATATATATATATATATAAAAAAAAAAAAAAAAAAAAAAAAAAAAAAAAAAAAACAACAACATTAAAAATGGTCTATTAAATATTTAGGAATAATTAGTACTTGAGAAAACTGATAAATATTTGGTACTTACTAATAACATGATCAAAGTAAAAAAGTCAAAATAAATAACAGTGTACTCTAAATAAGTTTATTATACAAAAATTTAGGAGCAAATATAAATATTTACTTCATTATTGAATACACCTTACAACGAGATTTAGATGACATGATAATAAGGGAGAAAAAGCTTGTACAACAATGGAGTAATTTGAAAAGTAAGGGGAATGATTCACTCCTAAGAATCATCAAGTATAGGGTGTAGTTTTTTGGTTACTGGTGACCTCTTCTGTACATGTACAAACTCACTCATGTAACCAAAGAGGGAAAAAAAAAATACAAAGTAATTGGAAATATATATTGATCAATGTTCTTGATGTTGTGTATGATGGCTACCTTTGTAATCCTTGTTTACAAAGGGGGCAACATGATATGATTCTTAGCCATTGATCCACACATTTTAGGTGGAACAAATGGGAACAGGGTAATTGCCTAACTTCTTCTCTGTCTTTGTACTTGGCCAAGCAAATGCAGCATTCCTGTTGATTCACCCAACACCACAATTTCAGTTCAATATGAAATATCAAAGTCAAAATCAAAACTTTCCAAATTCTCTATGGTAATAATGTCACTTACTGGATCATCATTGATCAATCTTTGAGTGGTTTGAGAGTCATTGGCAAAGTCCAAGTTGGTGTGAGCACCTTTGTATCTCCAACTTGGGATTTGTGAGATTTGATCATCTGATGCCCCTCTTGCAGAGGATCCCATGCTCATGTTGTATCCAAGGAGGGTGCTCATCAGAGGCACACAACAACACAAGAGCAAGAACAGCAGAAAAGGGAAAGAGTAGCATATAGCATTCCAAGCAAGTAGGATCATGCATAACACCTGCAGTTTTGGTGCTTGATGGAATGACCCAAAACGTGAGTCAAAGGCCCAAACGTTGCCCATCACAAACCATATGGCAAAGAATAGCTCCAGTGAACTTCTGCATTTGTCCATCAAATGTGAGCCCCTCAACACACTGCATCATGCCAAGTTCAAAATCAATTTCAGATTAAGTTTTATTTATGTACCGAACATAGAACGGTTTTGTTGTTTAATACATTTTTATTTGATAACATTCATGTGCTTCTCATTAAATAGTAGGTTTTGTTGTAATTAGTTTAAAATTTTCACCAACAGTGATTTCTAATGCAAAAACTCTAAACTAATGATATATGCTTATTAATAACAAAATGCTATTAGCATCTTTGTTTGAATTGAAGGCATCAAACGTGGAAAATGGTGCCTCATTATTGACCCAATAAAAGTTAGGTTAGGTCAACCGAATTCAAAAATAATTGTGCTAAGCAATAACCTATTGTCTGGCCTATCTTTGGCTTGGTTGCTGCTCCAACAGGTTCTTTGTCATTGAAAATATTAGGCACTTTCTCATTCCCTTTCTTTCACTCTGAAATTTTTTATTACTTCATGCTTTAAAGTTAAAATGATATATTGTCTTCATGTCCTAACTTATGTGATGAAAGTTGAGGTGCATTAGCATTATTGAAATTACAAGAGTTTCAATCTTCATCAATGCTCTGACCCCTTTCCAGCTCTGTTTCCCCATGTGCACCATGTGCAAACCCGTAGGCCCACTACAATAATTGGGCTCTCCCTTAGGACAAAAAATTAAAAGTCCATCTTTGGCAGATCCATATTTTCTTGTTGAAATACTATGCTACTCAGTTAAAGTTCAACAGTATAATTATTAGATTTTTTTTATGACAGAAGGTTGTGTCTCGAAGTTGTTTGAATTCAGCCATAAAACCAATGGAGTCAAACATTTTCTAATTTTAACTAGGCAAGTTTTCAGCACATTCACACAATGAGTATCTTATAAATTCTAACTTATTGGTACTACCAATTGCTAATGATAATGAAAGGAAAATTGTTGAAATGAATAGCAAAGGGTACCTTGATTCTTCATTGTTTCTCTGCTGTTCCAAATCAGAAATGTGAAGACCACCTCCTTGAGTCACATGGAGTTGATAGTAGCGGCCACAAACTAGCAGCAGATTAAGGACACACCCAATATCATAACCTGCTATCCACACCCTCATAGGCCAAATAGGCTTCTCACTCTTTGAAATGGCCAAAGTGAGTGTTGTGCTTGTTATCTGGACCAGTAAAGCAATCAACTCCAGCATCATCCAAGTGCTAGAATTGAAGGGGTTGGAACCAAGAGCGGATCTTGGTCCATTTTGGTAATGGAATACTCTTCTCAAGAAGGTGAACCATCTTGATCTAGATACTCTCATGGCCACTCTAGTCATGAAAGAAGGTGAAGAGGTTTGAGGGTGGCTGTTTTCTGCACTGGCCAAGCTATGTTCTGATGCAGAATTTGAAGGAAACGAAGCCATGCTGCTTCAATTAATTGGAGTACTGATTGGAAATGAATTGAATAGAGGATAATGAAGAGAAGATACCCCTTTTGCCTCTATATATGTATTCAGATCAGAACTAGTCCAAAATTGAAAAACGTGTGTCTGCCTGAGACCAAGTCTTGTTTGATTCTCAGTACATACCATTTAACAATTGAAGGAGAGAGCCAAACTTATTTGAAATCTTGGAGATAATTTAAAAAGGCATAAGAAGCATTCAAGAAATTTCACTGTGCTTTAATTTAAAAATACCATCTATTGAGGGCTCAAGAGCAAGAAATTCAGCAGCCAAAGTTGTCTACTAATTGAAACCAGCTCCAATATTCTTGAAAAGCAGGACTTGGAGAAATTTTCAAAAGTCTGCACCACCACAGCTCAAAAACTTGGCACCAAAACCAAACTGGTTCTATAATTACAAACCAAGGTTTCAAGGGCATGCCATGAACCCTTTAGCATAACAAGTCTGAGAGGGTGAAGAAGTCTAGTGAGTGTGAAGAAGGGGAGTTGGAGATTAAGTGTATATAGAAGGGAGGTAGGAAACAGAAAGGGAAGATTGGTATGAAGGGTATGTCAGGAAGGTGAAGTTTGAGTCTCAGAAGGTGACCAAGAATCGACTACTGAACTTTGCTTTGATTACAAGAGACTCTCAAGGTTTGGAGGGAAGTTAACCGTTGGCCAACTTCCTCTATAGCTATATTTCCTATGAAGTAAGAGTTGCTGAGAAAGCAATTGGAGTTCAATTTTTGAGAAGTTTCCTTCTTTCTCTCTCTTCCTTTGAGAAAATTAAGACAAACGCAAAGATTTTTTTTTTTTTTCTTTATCTCCCCCTCTTATTATTTTATTTTATTTTGGAATTAAAGTAAAGTTTATTAGTTTTTTCTCTCTTTGAATTCAAGTGGATAAGACTTAAAGTGATTATCTGATACATTCATGCATGCGTAGGACTCGAAGGGGTAATGTTTGTTTGTTCATAACGTGGCCTTCATAAATGCATTCTTTATGTATGACATAAACAAAATAATCCAAGAAAAATTTATTTGAATTCTGGCGGGGACAAGTGATTTTGATATTGTGTGGTGTGGTAAATGGTTGCCCACCTAATCCAACTAGCAATTTGTGTCAATGTTGAGAGGATTGTGACCCTACTTTGGCGTAGGAATGACTGACACAATTTTGCATCTTAGCATAGCCACAACATTTCCAATGAGGGGTACTTGTTTTCTTAACCTGTTCTGATATTTTTAGAGGTGCAGATAATGACTCTTTTGCTTTGCTTACATGATTTTTTGGATCAAGGTTGTGCCTAATGATGCATATAGTTTCATTTTCTTAACTTTGCACTGTGGATCATGCAAAATTTTCACCTAACTGTGCTAATCACGAGTCAAAAATAATTATTATGGCATGAATAAGCATGCAAGTGGTGGTGTTTAAGGTTAAATGCCCCCATCCATTTTTCATATTGTGATCTGATCAATTATGCTGCATAAGGTGCTGTTGATCAATGAGACAATCTAACATGTTTTTGTCAGAAAAGAGATGTCTGGCCACATGAATATTAGGGTATGTTTGTTAACTTCTGTTCTTCAATTTTAGTGACAAATTAGTCATATTAGTTTTACTTTTTTTTAATATTTGTACATGAACTAAAGAAAAAAAAAAAGGTTATTTTATAGTTCTTGTAATTGAAAGTGAAAACCAAACTTTTAATTTACCATTTTTTTTTTCTCGTTATAATGAGTTGAACATAAACAAGGTTGAATCTTATTTGTCAAGAACTAGAAAATCTAGAACTTCTGGGGTGAAGCTAGCTTATGGAAGTCAACATCATCATATTAATGTGATAGAAAGAAGGCCTATCCGAAATGATGTCAAAGTTTGATCATATTTTTAAGCAATTATTGGATATGGACATTGAAATAAAAAGGAAAATAAATATCAATAAAAAAAGAAGGAAAAAACCTTAGCTCATATATCATTTTCTTTTGTACTACAATTATACATATTTTTATTCTTGGCTCCAAATAGCTTCAATGGAGGCCAAGATATTGATTGGTAGGAGTCATGTACACTCAACTAATATTTATTGTTAGTTAATAAGTGGTTTATTAACACATGTAACATCACAAATAGAAAATAAATTTAGTGGCAATTAATTTCATAAACACAATATAAAATCTTTGAATTTTGAGGAGATGGAAATATTATAATTTAAAAATTAGGTAGATGACTTGAGAAGAAAGGGTATGAAAGAGAATTGAAAGAAGATGGGTAGATATGTTACTTGAAGAACTAGAATTCAAGCTTTGAATGACCAATAAAAATTGGCAACATGTTGCTTATTAGGTGGATGTGTAGAGGAAAAGAACAACCTATAATTAACAAATAAAAGAAATACTTTAACCTTCTTTCCAACGTATTTGACTTGAATTTGACCTATTTGGCATGTGGGGCATGCAAATTTTAATTATTCACATTTCTTGCAAAGGAAAACAGTCACTTTCAGAGGAAAATTGGATATTAGGGCAACAATATACACTTTCAGTGTTTAAGTGCCCTTGTTTTCTTTCTAGGAAAATTTTTTTATATAAAAAAATGTTGAATTATTATTAATGTATGTGCACGTGTACTAACTTTAATTTAGAATGAAAGCGGTCTTGAATTTTTTTAGTGCATTTTTAATTTTTGTATAAAAGATTGATTGAATTAGATTAAAATTGTATTAGTTTTTAAGATAAGTATATTTTTGTTCCTTTACCATTTTAGTTCCACTGAGAAAGATGAAATGCCTTTTTTGTTCCACCATTTTCAGTTTTTCTGTGTGAGAACAATTTCAATTCCAATAATTTTGATTGTTCATTTAGTCTTATGAATTTAAAAGTTAGAGAATTTTAATCTTATCACTAACTCATCATCCAATTTTCAAGACATCATAGTTGACAATTTTGCACAACATAAGTACTGATGATTTATTGCTTAATGTTTACAAATCAAATTATTCGTGAAATGCTTACATGGATGAATAAGATCACATGATCTTGAAGCAATTTTGAAAGAGAGATTGCATCTTCCTTCTTCTTCTTCTTCAACCTCTTTTGGCTTTGTTCCAATTTCTCATCAACATCACAATCTTCTCTAACGCAATTTTCATTTCTTCATTTTCAAGGTTTCACAATAACCAAAACCAATTCATCCATCCATCTTCACACACTCAACGTAAAACAAGCACACACCATTGCCTACAAGAAAGTTTCACCACTCGATCTAAAATTTTCAGCAACAAATTCTCTTAAACACTTACTTGTATTTAGTTAATTTTAGTTTAAATTGAATTTTGAAACTTGAATGTAGATGCTCTTTGTCAAATTGAAAAGAACTATTATTTTTCTTAAGATAATTGGATTTTGAATTGTTATAGTAGTAATGAAACTTAATTTAAATTAGTTTTTAAACCTTGAAATCCATTATCTTTATTTATATGTAATAATAAAGTATTTATTTTTCATAAGGAGATAATTTTCATTATGCTTCATTATTTTTTTATAGCAATTATTTTAATAATAATAATATATTGTATTAATGCAGAAAAAAAGTTTCCCAGCCAACACACTTTGTCCCAAAAACCCCAATAAGACACTGGGAGGAAATATTTATTCGAATATAGGATAGTTTACAAAGAAACCAAATTCAAGCAGTTGCTTTTTGGAACCAAATTTTGACATTGAATTTCCCTTTAAAAGATGTACAAAATGAGGAAAAATAAATATAAATTGAAAATAATTAGTTTGATAAATTAATAATAAATATTGTAATAATTTAAATTTTAATAAAAATTGTTATTAATACATAAAAGAGTTAATATATGATAAAATTTTTATAATAATAATAATAATTAATATTATCTATTCATTCAAAGTATTAAATTCTAATTATTAAATTATCTATTACCTTTAAAAGGTCTTAAAAGAAATTACGCTGAACCTTCTGGTAAACAATCACGTATTGATTTAGAGTAATTTTGACAGTTTTATGTTCCGTTCCTATATTTGATGATTTTTTTTACTTTCAATAGTATTTTTTTAAATGTTCTTTTACACATTTTAATTTCAACTTGAACATGTTAATCAATAATATTTATATTTTAATATTAAATCCAAATTTTAGTTTTACGAAAATATTAAAAAATAATAACTAATAATATTATACCAAATTTTAAATGTATACGTGTATATATATATATATATATATATATATATATATATATATATATATATATATATATATATATATATATATATATATATATGTATGTATATATATATATATATATATGTATATAATATTAACTAAATGATAAATTTAGATTATCTATCTAAATTTTAAATTTTAAATATACAATATTTTGTCCGTTAAATATTAAATATCTTTAGTTTACAAAAGATAATTATATAAAATTTCATATTTTTCAAAAAAATACTTTAACACTACAAAAATAAAATAAAATGTTTATTTTTGTCATCATTGTACTCATCTAAAGATTCAAAAATATATAAATGTTATAATTAAATTAATATTTTTAATTGAATATTTTAAATGAATTTTAAGTCTAAGTTAATTTAAAAAATGATTGAAGTTTATATCTACTTATATATTATGAATTATTCTTATTTATAGGTAATATATTTAACATACTCATGTCATATTAAAGCTATCTAACATGTGTTAAGATATTTATAAGTGGTAGCCTAAAAGAATAACATAACAAATCTCATTAACATTATGTTTGGATGAGAAGATTTGAATGGTTTCATTGTAAAAAATGATAGATTGTTAAAGATCACACATGTTTGGTTCAAGAGATTTGCAAGGATAGAAAGGAGATGATTCAGGCTGCAACTCTTTGAAGAGATTTGTAAGGATGTCAACTCAGCACCCTTAAAATTACAAAATAACCTTTAAACAGACACTTATAATTATAATTGATTATATATTATAAATTTAATATATAATAAATTATAAATATATATAATTAATTATATATTATAATATAATAATAATATTGTGTAAATTTAGTATAAAAAATTTAATTTATTAATTATATTTAACAATTTAATAAAAATTTATTAAATTAAATTTAAATAAACTTAATTGTATTATTAATTTTTTAAAATAAAACTACTAAAATTAAATAAATTAAAAATTAATTATTTTTAATTATTTTTAAAGTCAAGGATAAAAATATAATTACAAATTTTTATTCTTTAAAACTTATTTATATCTATCACATCATTCACAAACTTTCACAAACATCTTCTTCAAATCTCTTTAAATTTCACCATCTATCTATTAATCTAAACAACCTTACCATTTATACACAATTTACTCAAATTCATTCAAATACATTTCTTCACATCCATCCATTCAACCAAACAAAGTCTAAGATAGGTTTTAAATAGTTTTGATATTATATTAAAAAGTAAATTTCTTAATTCAAATTTGATTTATGGGATATTAATTTTCTATACATGCATAAATATTATGAAAGTGAAATAAAAACTATTAATTAGGTAATCAATGGTTAAGGTAGTAACGTGTGTATTTAATTTTTGTCAAAAAAAGTTAACTAATAATTGTTAATTAGTATTTTGGTGCACTATTTCTAATATTAAAGCAGCAAAATCATCTGGAACAAAGTAGAAAAAACTCGCAGATGAACTTATTGGAAGCCGAATATCAAATGCAGATTCTACAACAAACGAAAAAAATTAAGAAAAAGAGAAAACGCCAACTTATCTTAATTATCTTTTTTTTTAATAAGACAATTTTACCCTTTTGTCTTTTGCATTGGTGAGGCCTCCTTTGGTAGTGACTAACAGTTGACGGCGTGGCGGCTATCAAGATTGCTTTCCGGATGTATTCCAAATCATGTTTCCTAAAATTAATTTCGAATATAATTTTTAGATTTTGTCTTCCAGATTATATGTTTTAGAACATAAAAATTACATTACATTCGATAATATAATTCGTATTATACTAGAAGAAATTAAAAAAAAAAAATGCACTATCAGGAAAAGAACATCCCATTCAAATAATTCTCGATCATCTAATTTAAAAGTCGGTTTTTCAAAATTCCAGAAAAAAAATACAAATACAATCAACATGTAATCAAAATTGTGGTTTAAAGATTATGTCAGATACATGAGTCCGTGAAGACAGAGTGGTCTAAATTTTCAAATTTAATTTATAATTGTTTAAATTCATATTTTAGTTGAACTAAAGTCTATACAAAACTAGGTTAATCTGAAATTTGGTTTAATTGAGTCCATTTATGTGAAGTTTAATTGATATATATATATATATATATATATATATATATATAATGTTGAGATGATTAATGTTAAGTTAGATCAAGTTTAAGTTAAGTTTAAGTGGATTGGGTCCAAATAAGACTGAGATAGGTTAGGTTAAGTTAAGTTGAATCTATGTTATATCAAGATATTCACGATTATATTAAGTTAAACTAGGTCGAGTTAAGTTAAGTTGGATCATATTGGACTAAGTGTTAAGTTAATTCATGTTAAGTTGAGATGGTTAAATTTACATTAGATTGAGTTCATGTTAAGTTAAATTGTATATCAATCTCATATTCGATTAATTTGATCGAGTTTAGGTTAGGTCAAATCCTAAACACATCGACTTAGTTATTTGAGATAATATACACCACACACCACACACTATATTAAAGACTAATCATATAATTTTTTTTTTGAAAAAAAATATATACTTTTTTAATTTAAAAAAACATATATTTAACAAAAGATGATGCGTATGATCATGTAAATAGTCAAATATAATTTTTTTTCAAAGATCTGTATTTAATTATTTTAAAATATTATATACAAAATGATACGAGTAGTCATACTAATATTAAAATTTATTTGCAAGTTGTAAAGTCAAAACTTTTTTTAATTATTGCATATATGTAAAAAGAAAAACAAAATATGATGGTATCGTATTTATAAAAAATACAGAACATTTAGTGGAAATACTAACCTAATGCATAGACCCAGGTTTTATTATTATTTTCCCTAAAATTAAAATAAAAAAAATGCAACAATGCATAAAGTAAAAAGGGAGTGCAAACAGTAAATGATGGGGTAGTAAAATGAGCCCAGATTTTCTCTTCTTTTTTTATTTAAAAAAAAAAAACAAAGCGAGAGGTGCAAAAGGCTAAAACGGAACAGAAAATGCTGGTCCATTAAAATGAAGCCATATATTTTATTTTTCTTTAAAAAAACGCAGCTGTATATAAAAAAGGATGTTACAAAAAATAAGGCAATTGCTTCCTGTACCCCATATTTGTTTCTTGCACCTATTAGAATATCATAATGCTATATCATAATGTCAGAAACATTCTTGTCAAAATATTAAAAAAGAGAGTGATAGAGTCGGTGTTATTAAGTGGTGTAGATGTTCTCCACGACTATGGTGGTGGGTGCTGAAAAAAAGCTTATCCCACAGCGTTATCGTAAGTGGGAGGTAAGTAGTTTTCATTTTCGCATTACCTAGGAGGTGCAGCAGTGTGTATAAGGTTATGGGGTATGTGAAATGCTTTACAGAAAATGTTTTTAGTAAAAAGTTTTTTTATTATGAAAAACATTTTTCAAAAGAGAGGTGTCAGGACAAGTGCTTACGAAAAACGTTTTTCATCGAAGGAGATACGAAAAACGTTTTCCGTAAGCACTCGTCCTCACACCCGCTCTTCTGAAAGACGTTTTCCATAATACAAAAACTTCTTAAGAAAAACATTTTCCATAATAAAAATACCTCTTACGGAAAACATTTTCCATAATATAAAAAGTTCTTACAAAAAAAGTTTTCCGTAATACAAAAATATTTTATAAAAAATGTTTTCTATAATATAAAACCCTCTTACAAAAAATATTTTCAATAATACAAAACCTTCTTACAAAAAACATTTTTTATAATATAAAAACCTCTTACGAAAAATGTTTTTTATAATATAAAAAACTCTCGTAGAAAATATGTTTTTTAAGACATTTCACACTCCCAGAACTCAGTCTTTTTCGAAAAATGTTTTTCAGAATATCCTAACTTCTTTTATTTCCATTAACAAAGATATAAATGTGAGAGTGAAAGAAGCAATTGCCGAAAAGTAAAAGTGCTGAACTAACTAAATGGGCCCAGACTTATTATTTTAAACAATGCGGTGATATATGAAAAACCGGCACTTACTTCCGCATTATTTAAAATTATAACCTGCACTATATAAGTTTTTAAAATATCAAAAATATTCTTAGTATTTTTATTTTAAAATTAAAATATAAAAAATATATTAATAAAATATTTACTCTCTTATCTGATTAATTTCTATTTAAATACATATTAAATTATAATTAAATGATTATATGAAGAATTATTTAGTCTTTAATAACTATTATTAGTTTAACATCTTTTAATTCACACATTATCATTTTAGATTATATTCTAGATTTATAAAAATAAAAATTAAATAAATAATTTGATAATATTTTAAAAATAAAAGAAACTGTTATATAGTAAAAAGAAAATGATAAAATTGTGAAAAACTAAATCAGTACACGTAAAGGATATTTTTGATATTCTAAAAAATTATATAATGTAGATTAAAATTTGTAGTGTAAGAAGCAACAAATGAATGGGCCGAAAGAAAAAGATGGGGTTGTGGATGACGGATCTGCCTCTGGTTTTTGATTTCCCAAATAAGCAAAGATTAAAACACTCATTCAAGAAAAAAATATTTTCGGAATATACAAGATCTCTATTTATTTAAAATATATTTTCAGAAATTTTTAAAAATAGTTAACATTACAGATGAATTGTAGTTATTCTCAAAATATTCTTAATATTTTTAATATAAGAAAATATTGTGAATTCTTTTTGTGTCTCCTAGGGAGATTAGATAACTGAAAATTTCAGTTTAAAAATTAAAATCCTGCTACTACTATTCTTCTCCATACATTAATTATTCGTTTTTTTTTTTAAAAAAAATTTAAATACAGACAATTTAACACTTCTAACTAAATTAACCATTTTTTAATAAGTATGAATTAGTTAGAAACCATCCAAATTATGTCAAAACCCTTTTGGTATTAGCTCCTCACATGCTTTTTTGTTTTGTTTTGCTTGATACTAAAGTTTTGCTAACAAAAGGAACAGTGTATGCAGAAGTGTTGTTATATAAATACAAAAAAGTGAGCTAAGATTTGAATATAATGTTTAGTGTACAAAATATAAATGAGCACAATCACTAAATGTGTGCTTATCTCCAGAACACGATATGGTTGCTGATTAATGCATATAACAAATACAAATAATGATGATAGTGAAACTCATCTTCATGATTAAATCCACTGATATTGAAGGTGCTATTATATTTCTGAAAAGCCAGCATGAGTCTCATTTCTTTCGGTACAAAGAATAAGAAAAAATGTTACAGGAATGAAATACAGATACAGATACAAATACAAATACAAATTGTGTACAATTTTACAAACACTGCCACCAAGTGAAAATATTTGATGACGCAAAAAAGTTGGTCCTATTTTTTTTTTTCAATTATAATAACCTAATGATACAGACAAAAAAGAGATCGTGTAGGGTGACTATGAGCAACTCAATCTTCTAAAGGCAAACTCCATCAACCATGGCAAAGAAGAGCATGCAGTTACACCAAACTTCAACTGCAAATAAATAATTTTATGGACATAGGTAGAAGAAGAAGCTTAGCTAGCTGGATTTCTGCTTGGCCTCGTCCTTTGGTTCTTGCAACACAAATTCAGCATACAAATCCTTCACTGCAATCATAACTGTAGTAATTAATGGCCCCATGATAGCTCCCTGCAGAACCAGATACACACTTTAGTCGATGCAATGATGTGAAGCAAAGTACCTTATAGACTGAACCAACTAATGAAGCTAATTACAACATTGAAATTAATTACTCAACAGGAAAATTCAAGTCTGATCCCAAGGATTTAGATTCCTTACATTTAGGTATTGACCATTTGAAACTGTTGAATGAATATTGGTCGATTAACATTTTATCTTTGTAAATCAAACTTAAAATACTGATTTAAGATTTGAACAATCAGATTTTAATATAATGGTACGAATTATTCTGTCTGAAAGTGTGAGTGCATGGAATCTGGATTCTGACCCCACCAAAAAAGGACAATACTTGAAAAAGAAAATCATAACCCAGAAGAATCAGAACTGCTTTATATCAATTGTTGCTCATTGAGTAGTTCAGTGGATGTCAAGTGCATTGGCACGTTATTTTCAAAAGTAGCAAACATAAGTTCACTTTGGAGAAGATCACATCAACTTAATAGCCACATTTCGAAGCTTAAAACTAGAATTTTATCTAAGTTATGCAGGTAAGCCACTCTTCCACTCGAAAGCAACAATGTCCAAAAGAAGCAAGCTAACATAAAAGCTAAAATTAAAGAGTAATTTTTTTAAATGAAGAAACAAGCATGGAAACCTTGAAGCATCACCGGTAAGAGATTGATGCCTTGTATCATTAGAAGACTAAATAAAAAAGGGTAAAAACAATTACCTCCAGAGCAGATGGGAACAATGTCATTCCACCAATTATGCTTAGCCCAGTGAGATATGCACTATTCCCAGGCACGTCTAATAGAATCTCTGAGGCTCCATAGTCCATGAGAAAAAGGTGAATAATAGACAACACAATGGCCATTATGTATCTGCCTTCCAACACCAATTGCAAGGCTGCAGGAATCGTTGCAAGCCAAGATGGAAATATTGGAAAGAGAGGACTTATGAATGCAAGCACGGTTGACATGTACAAGAAATGTATTTTGTTCAACCTAAACAAAAGCCAAGAAAGACACCCTTGAAAAAATGCAATCTCAGCAGTGGACAAAAGGACTCCTGAAATAGCTTTATCCAAAACCTCAACACATCTCACCCTAGCAGCATTTGAAATTGGAAGCATGTACATCACTTGTTCTGTCACTCCCCCACTCTCTGACGTGATGAGGTAATACAAAACCCAAATAAACACCATTGACTGAGACACAAAGTTGATAACCTCAGCAGCTCCAGAGATTATAGAATTAGCTATAGAAAACATAAACTTTGAACTGCTGCCAAGCACAGTTCTACTACTGGCGAAAATCTGCTGAGACACATCAATTCCTTTGAAGGCAAACCCCTTTGCCTTTTCAACCAAATCCTCACGAGTGATCACAAGCTCCCGAAAAATTGAATCAACCTCTGCATAAATCTGGCCCCATTCGCGGTTCCTAACCCTGGTTTTCAAGCTCAGGAACTTCTCAGCGTAAGGCGAGGGAGTCATCAGGGCTTTGGATGGCACTGAGGAGTTTACCGGATTAGATATCACAAAATGCTTAATGCCAGAGACAAATTCAGTCATGTTATACTGCACAGCCAACCCATCAATCTGATCAGAAACAGTCTCATATATCTTTGTAGTGTAACTATCTACCATCCCAGCAACATCATTTTCATCCATCCACTTCTTCACACCAATCCGCTCAGAATAATTGCTCTCTTCCACATGCAATTTCAATGATATCACTGCGTCTTTCCCTTCAACACCAATCTTGTAAGAGAAGAAAATCACCCCACTCAAAAACCCCACAATCATGCTAACAATGAGTCCAATAGCCACAATAATCTTCAACCTTCTCAGTATCCCTCTGGTAAAAAAGGCACTGATTGCACTACGCCTGAAACTAAGGCTCCTAAAAGAAGACAAAGTGTGCATAGTGGAATCCACATTGCTTGAACTAAACAGAAACCCCAAAATAAGAAGTGACAAAGCCCCAAACGCTCCAAGCCTCTCATAAGCAATGATGAAAATCCCGAAAGACAGAAGCAAACGAAGCAGCTTGGAGAAACCACTACGCTTCCTAGCAGGGAGGTTCTGCTGAGGCTTTGGCTTCCTCAAAATGACTCTGAAAGAAGCTTCACGAATCTCAACGAGTGTGCCAACAAAAACCCTGAAAACAGCAACAGGTACAGCGAGCACGGTTTCCGTGAGCCCCAATTGGAGTGGTTCGGACCAAAACGCTACGAGCGTCTGCTGAATGCCCCTGAGGGGAATAGAACACAGCACGGCCCATTGCAGAGGTCTCAAATACTGTTCTAGAAGCTTGGAGAAAGTGTAGAGAATAAAAATGGCGAATGCGAGACCCGCATGGGCCATGGCTATGTAAAGGGCCAGCCGCACCTGGGGGTCGCCTGAAAATGTGTTTTTTCCATCTGGGTCGCCGTCGGATGGCGGATTGACCGGCGCGTGTGAAGAGGGGGAGGGCGCGTGGACTTTCGGGGGTGGCGCGTGAGGGGAAGGGGCGGCGGAGGGGTGGCGGGAGGAGGCGGATCGGAACATGTCCTGCCATGCTGGGGAGGTGGAGGATGGATCAGAGTATGGAACAAGTTCCATGGTGGGATGATGATTCAGCATAGCTGACAGTGTTTGCCAGTTATGAACTGACAGAAGAGAGACAAAGAAAGCAACTCAATGAGTTTTGACTAACAGAGAAGTATGGTGAATGAATGGCTTCATATTTTTTTTAGTGTTTTTTTGTTTTTGTGTGTGAAAATAGGAAGGTGCGTGGATTTAACAAAACCAAGAAAAAAAAAATGGTATATATATATAGAATAATTGTTCAACAGATATCAGAGTAAATCCTCTTATCACTTTTCTGTCTTTTAATGGTATGTTTCGAATGAAAGAAAATGGAAGAGAAAAAAGAAGATAAAAAAATATGATCAATTTTGTTTTTTATTGTTAGGTTATATCTTAAAATGAGAAGAAAGAAAGAAAAAAAATTGTTGGACTCATTTCTATTTTCAGCTTGTGAAGTAAAGCAATTTTTATTATCAAGATTTAAATTGCTTTTATCTTTGAATAATTAAAATCTTTATTAAGAAATTTATGGTATGTTATGTTTATATCTTTCCTTCATATTCTTTCTTACTAAATAAATTAAGGAAGTATTTCACTTTTTATTTATTTCTCTTCTTCTTATTTTTCAAATTATTTTGTTAAAATGAAACATACAATAAACATTTATAACATGAAAAAAAAAGTGGTGATAGGTTTATGTTTTTAAGTTCACATTAATGTCTTTTTATTACAAGTTTATCTGATTTTTTTTTTTTTGTTTATTAAATTTCACAACGAGACTTATAAAGGAAATCTTATTTGATGAAAAGGAATTAAACAGACACTAGTTTATGTTCATATATTTTGAATCTTAAAACTGGTACTTTTTTATTTTATGCTAAATATGAGGCGTACTTTTTATATAGATGTTATTTTTAGTGTACATTTTCCTTTATTGCAATACAGTAGTAATTATCAGTTAAGTTTGATTATAATAGTAAATAGTGAAATATCACATTTTAATGATTTCTTTACTCGACATTAAATAATAGTATAAAGTTGTGTTTATGTATAAAAGAATATTTTGTTTTATGAATGAGTTTTTTATTCTTTCGACAGCAACAGCTGGTGCAACATTCAGTTGACCGTTGACCATTAGTTGTTTACGTAAGAAACAAAAATTTGAAAGGTCCATTTTATGTTTAGCATACAAGTTACCTTAGAAAAAATTATAGCACGTAAGTTTCAGAGTTTTTTTTTTTTTTTTTTTTTTTTT
>Ga0209700_106586_pt1 | contig 17759 bp, 7 predicted proteins | sample SiratroredBW_FD_187528 | JGI IMG/M metagenome (GOLD analysis project Ga0209700, IMG submission 187528) | Root nodule microbial communities of legume samples collected from California, USA - Siratro red BW (SPAdes) (version 2) | ecosystem: Host-associated > Plants > Roots > Nodule | place: USA...
CAATATTAAAAAAAAAAAAATCCTCTGAAAGGGTGTGTGTTCTTGGGGGTTAAATCTATCCCTAATGGTACACTTTTTATGGTTAAGAATTACTATAGACTCTTGTGATTAGAAAGAATCCACGTACTAGTTTTCTTACTTGAAAAAGGAAACAAGTTGATACACTTTTTGTTTTTTTCAGCTAAGGATATTTTGGTGAATCAAAAGAGGAGATGCACATGAAGCAAATAGATTTTAAAACTGTAGGAGTTTGCAGCCAATGAATATGAAGAGCCAAGATGCCATAAATGTTGTGACCAACGGATTTAAAGTGAGTTGTAGATCTAGTAGCCTTACTTATTGTTTAATAAGAAGCAAGGCACTTGGGGTCAAGTGTCTCTAAGATTCCCATGATTCAACAGCGTTCAAAGATAATAATTTAAACCCTAATTCCAACCAATGGTAAAAGTCTAAAGAGTGGTATATAAGGAGCATAAAAATATCGGAGGGACAAGTTCGCAGGTGCGAAGTGGCGCATCGTCTTCCCAACAGCCAAGGAACCACCCAAACAAAACATGGGGCTACTTTACGTACCAAAGCAAGACACGGAAATTGAATAAGCCCTCCCTAGTAACACTTTTTGCAATTCTACCAAAATCAACAATAAAAGTTGTTCCGGGTGTTGCACTTCTAATTTGGAATAATTAATTAAAAATGAGTAAAATAAAGCTTAGAGAAAATGAAAATACTGTGAGGTGTTAGGGATTGTTAAATTTATGAATTGTTAGAAGAAAACGAAAGAGGGGGCGGCTGCTTGAAACAGAGAGGGGTAATGTGGGAGGTCGGGTTGGCTCTTTGATGAGTGTGGAGTCACCTTGTGTGTGTGGTGGCTCCCTCTGTCACTCTCTCTCATTCTGGCACCCACTTTTACATTACATGCATCTCAGCCAGATAGATAAACACCCCTTTCATTCAATCTTACTATCTTCCAAAATCATAACTATATTCACCTGACGCTTCTACAATATCACTGCATCACAAATTAATATTAATAAAAAATATTAAAATATTAAATATGTTTCGTATACCCAATAATATCATGTTAATAATCTCATATCTCTTAAAAATTAAGATTAAAATTAATTTAAATACACTTTTCTTCATTAATCTTTTTAGAAATTTTTTAAGAATAAGACTATAAAAAATTTTAGATTTTAAGATCAGACAATTCTTTGAATACGGTAATTGATAACCATGTTATCTCAATAAATTTTAAGATTGAAATATTGACACCATAGGTGAAAATCTAATTTCTTTAACCTTAATCCAAAATTAATGTCGAAACAATATCATATCTATCATCACAACGGCCAAAAAAAGGATTTGCAGATTCGCATCTCACAAATACATCGGATTTTTTCGGTGACTTTCTCTCTTTCACAAGTCCAAACGTACGAGGATACCACAAAAACCACATCTCTTTTGTTTGGCCTTGGATATTTTTCTTGTCAGTTCGTTTCCACCCACATCCATTCCTGGCAAGTGATAAGTCACAATTGTATCCTTTTGTGAAGTAGTAGCAGATATCATACCCAATACTGGAAAATAGTGCTTATATTCAGTCTGTCTGGGAAATTAATTTTTGTATCTTTCACTGAATAAAATGTATTTGTGGTTAAGATTGATTTACGTGTATGTCTATTCATAATAAACCATTTCAGTATATTCCATTTGAATATTTCAATTTCAATAATGTCCAAATAATTATGTTGGTTCCTATTGGTGAAAATCGATTGCATTTCAGATATGAAAATGCCAATTCATTGGTTTGTTAGCGATTGCACTTGATAACGAACAACGAATAGGAAAAGGTCCACAAGCATGCATGTACTATTTGATCCGTAAGCTAAAAGTCTCATATCATGATATATCTATGTTCAACCTTATATATTCAGAGTTGATATTTTGAGAAATCATTCCTAACACGTCTTAGAAATTCCAAAAACAAGTTCACATGGAGAGAAGTTATTTCTAATAAATCTTACGAATTTTCCAAATAGATGGAGACTTCCAAAAACAATCCTCACTAGCCAGACAAATCGTTAAAGAATAATAATCTCGTCTTTATAAATCCTAAACATACTCACCCATGTTAATGTTTTGATCTAGAGTTACACAAATACTTTTGAGTGGAACAAAATTTAAAGTTTGATGAAGGCTTTTGACTGCACCAGAAATAAAGAAAAAGAATATACTAATTATCGTTTTCTTCTTTTTTTTTATAAATAATTAACTACATCATTTAAATACTTGGATTAACAATTTTTTTTATTTGTTCTCCATGTAAAGAATAAAAATAGATGAGTGATTTAGGAAAATATTTTTCACAGAACTTATCAATAATGTAATTGTCATATTTTTATATATAAATCAAAATTTTGGTTTTAATAAAAACACTGATTCAACAATATGGTCATTTGTATTTTTCTCTATTGTACTTTCTTTCTGAAATTTTATATTATATTTCTGTTCCTACGAAGCTTTTTTGAAAAAAAAAATTTAGCTTTGTTTTTAAATAAATAAAAATATTTTATTATAAAATATAATATTTGTATAATATTTTTTAAAAGAAATTAAAATCTTTAAACATTTATGAAATTAACTTGACTACTTATTAAAATTATTATAAAATTTGGAAGTTTTCATATTCTCTTCTCTCTTAAATTTATGTTTATTACTTTTACATTATACGTTCAATATTATGTTTACTCTCAGCTCAACTTGAGTTAAGACTTTAGTGACTCTATCAAAGTTGAAACATCATTATTAAAGTTAATCGTAGTTATTTTTTAGTCATTATCATGAAGTTTTTGTATTACTTTTCAATTAATGTTCATTAGATTTTTATTGTCAGTGTCAATAACATTTTTCTATTGGTAACAAATACAATTTTTTTTTTCTCTTAACATCAATGAATCTTATTTTTAGTTGGACTTTTTTAATACCGTTGATAAAATGTACGTCAATATTATTTGTCTATCAACATTAGTAGAATTGTTATTTTTTGTTAATGTGAGCTAAATTGTTTATCGATATCAATAATACTAGATTTCTATTAATGTAATTCGGATAGTTTTAGTCAACAATGATACGAATTGTTTTCTAAGTAACATTGTGAAGATTATTAATCCGTTCATAAAAGCCAAAACTATTTATCATTTGATGTTTTCCTGTATTTCCTCAACAACACTATTTTTTTTTTTTTTTACATGTTAACCTTTCTTTTTGTTAAAGTTTACTGCGATTTTTCTTTTGTGAAAAGGTGCAAGGTTGAAGTAATATATTTTGTATTTAGTAGTAGTTAAAATATTCTATCCAAATAGAAAAAGAATAAAATTTAATAAATTTAAATTTCCTTATAAATAAAAATATTTAAAAGTTAAATAACTTAAAATTATATTAATTTAACTTCAATATTTTAAATTTTCTAAAAAATATAAAATTATCTGCGGAAACACCGTATTAAATTTAACTAGGGTAGGAAAAAAGAAAAAAAAAGGAAAAAATTTGCAAATTTCAGATTTGCTATACCTTATCCATATGTCAATGTCATAAATCTTAGAATCTTTATTCGTCCAAAGTGTCTCCAGTTAAAAAATTAAAGTGAGGTAATGAAAAGCGAGGTTAGTTAAAAATTAATCAAGTGAGAATTATATAAATAAAAAGGGCACTAATTCATTGTTTAAAAATTATAGTCAATATATATAATAACAAGCTAATTATTGTATTTTGTCGTTTTCTTGTTAATCAATGTCTCTCCTACTTTTTCCCTCTGCGTTCTTAATTAAAAGCTAGAAACTTAATTAGTCGACATAAAATTATATCATGGGCTTCACTTTCGAGGTTCAGGCTACCGTTTATTATATGTATATCTCCCACTGGTATCTTTGCATGATGTGTTATTGTCACGTACACGTGAATTAATTAATTTATCAATATAAGACTATTTCAATTAATTAATAATCTTAATATAAGTTTCGTGAAGGAAGATAATAAAATATTTTTTAAAACCCATTGCAAATATCTCTGGTGATTGTATAACCTTTCCGTTGCTTCTAGTGGATTCGTCTTAGGATGTTATTTTATAAGAAAGTTGAAGCTGAGAAGAAAGTATGAAAGAGCTTCACAGAGGTACCTGCTAACCTAGTTGAAACCAAGTTGCTACTAGAATATACAACAACAAACTTTATTTTTATTTTTTAATTTCATACTTCTTAATCAAATAGAGCAAGCAAGCATTTTTAATGTTGGTTGGAAACAGGTATTTTAAATTTAGAAGTTTCACACAGATTTCAGTAAGACTTACTAGGGAGTAGATTTTTAACAATGAGCTGTTGTATAAAATCACGTATTTTTTGTATAAAATCACGTATTTTTTTCTTAAATGTAAATAGAAAAATACGAGTCTGAAAAAAACATGTTTGAAATTAATTTAATCACTTTATAAATTTGGATTTTTTAATTAATTTTTTATTAAAAAATTGTTATAATAAGCGTTCAAAATATATTTTTTTAATCTTTGTCTAAATATTAAACTTTTGCAGTCAATAAGATGACATAATCGTTATTTTGTCTTCTTCTCAGCTCCAACTTACCTATCAATATGCCTTTTTCTCTTTAATTTAATTTTCTTTAAATCGTGAATCAACTTTTTCATTCTTTCTTTAACAACAAATTGACCAACAAATTAGGGAAAACTGAAGGGGGAAGAGCAATTGATCAAAGAATTAGAAACTAAAACTAAAAGACAAAACACTTGTGCTATCTCATTAATAACAAAATCAAACAACATGATATTTGGATGAAATCAACAAATATTTTAAACACTTAACGTAATAAAATATTTTAAAAAACTCAATTAAAAATATTTAGATTTATAAAATACTTAAAACTTAATCAATAAATGCACTTGTTGTATAAATTGAGGTATTGTTTTTTCTTTTTTTAATGTTTATAAGTTTGTTGGACTGTAATGAGTTTGGGAGCTTTACATCATCGACAAATTCTTCTTCTACTTCCATACTGTCTTCTTGGTACCTACATATTAAATGGGAATTTATAATTTTACTTTTTTAATTTTTTTTATTTCAATTCTATTTTTCACCTTTTTCACTCAGCATCTTATTTTTTAAATGAATTGCAAGTTGTACAATCCACAATAATAAAAAAAATTTAATTATATTGCGGATTGTATAACCAGTAACCTATTTGAAAAAAAAAATATTTGAATTGTAGATAGTACAACCCGTAATAATAAAAAAGATTTTAAATGAATTGCAGGTGGTACAACCCGTAAGTCTGAAATCATAATTTTCAGACTTGCAGATTGTACAATCCGCAATTCATTGAAAAAAAAAATTCAATTGCGGTTTGTACAACCCGCAATAATGAAGACCCGTAATAATGAAGGCGTAGAAAAAATAATTACAGGTTATACAATCTGCAATGATATTTTTTTTAATTGCATTGCGGTTTGTGTAATCCGTAATTCATTAAAAAAAATACTATCATTGTGGATTGGACAATCCACGAAGAGAAAAAATTTGAAACACAGTTACCGTTGACGACAAACGAAGAAGCTCTCAAATCCCTCCCCCTTAGCAACTACAGCCTCCAGCACAATGTTCTTCCACCTCTACAATCCCTCTCCCTCTACCTTTGATTGCCCCAAACTTATACCTCCATAAACGTGAACTGAGCACGAGATCAACACCTTCGTGTTCTCCTCTGCCTTTAACCTAGTCGTTCAACTATAAGGATATTTTTGTCTTTTCCTCATGGATAAAATGGAAATATTCAAAATTATGAAGGTGTAAGAAGACAATATGGAAGTGCAGGAAGAATCAGTCTACATCGTCTATGTTGATGGGCTAAACGAACTATAACAGTGATGGGAGTTAGGTAGTGGAAGCAATAAGATTCACTTTTATCATAACAATATGGAAACACCTTGAACGCAATCAATCAATCCAAACAAAACCAATATGCAGTCGAAAACAGAAGAATCAATCAACACCAATAATTAACGTGGAAAAAACCTCTCAATAGATATCAAAATACCCATAGGACGGTAAATACTCCACTAATACCAAAACAAATGTACAATGAGCCTCACAAAATTAATCACAGAGCATATCAATACAACTCTTCCTAATCCTCAAAACGGTCACCAACAATGGTCCAAAAATATCAACAAATTAAAATTAATAAAGGAAGAGTTCAAGAATCTCGTCACCAGAAAAATAGACAACATTCACGAATTTTCTGGAAACAAATTACAACTCCGGTCTCAAATCCGACCGTCCAAAACAACTAACTGTGAGTGATAAAACTTGAGTAAAATTTCAGAGCAATTGGAGAAGATTTCATGGTTGGATTTCCGAAACAACCAAGACTGACGGTAACAGGAACTTGCTGCGGACAGCAGCTCTTCACAAAATTCCTGACAATTCTACAGACCTCCAGTAGACAATCACACCGTCCAAATTGAAGAAATATAAGTGGGGAATCTTCAATAAAAATTGCAGCTCGATCGGACAAGGTTTCACCGTTGGATCTTCAAAACAACTAACACAGGTTGCTATAGGAAGTAGCTACGAATTACCTCTCCCTATTTTCTTCAAAGCGGTTGCTCACACACTTCTCCACACACACCAAAGCTCTCAGCACACGGTTACAGACACTTTGTCATGTGTCATAGAGACACCAAAACATAATGAGTTTGAGCCTCACAAGGAGAGAAACAATCCAACAAAGAGGGCCTTTCTTTCTATACTCCCATATTTTCAATCTGCACTCCCATAAATTTAAAATTCTCAACTTACTTAAATTACCTATGGATTTATTCATTGTGTTGGTGTTGGCTGATTGGAGTGTTCATACTCACTGTGAAAGTTTTGATATGCATGGTGGTGGTTGTTAAACTGGATTGCTGCATCGGAAGTGTGCTGCTTGGTGGTAAGCTTTTCTTTCATTATCATTTTCTCTAGTTTACGAGTTCAATTTAATTCCGGATGCGTCCTGATTAAATAATTCAAAATGTTAAATAGCTTTTTTCTAAGTTTACTATTCTGAGTTATATAATGGGAAATAAAAATTATGATTTCTGAATCGTGTATTTTCAAATTTAAATTTAGTTTTTTAGTTTTACACTTTAGATTCAACAATCCAAAATATAAATATTAACTTTTAAATTTCACAGTTTAAAATATAAAATTGAGTGTAATTAAGAAATAAAAGTTTAAAAAATATTTTTAAATTTTATTTTATTTTCTAAGTTAATACTTACAACATGTAATTATAGTACATTATCAAGTATTACATTGCTTTGTGTTCAAATATTTCAATAATAATTGTTAAATATAGCAATAGAATCCCAGTTTTGAAACAAAATATCTGATGAAATGAATAATATTATGAAATTTGTCGCACAGAATATTAAGAGACCAAGTTAATTCCTATCACGACAAAGAGTTCTGATAAAGAGTGAATCTAGCTTTAACATATATTTTATTAAGGATATATAGGTCATTTCAGCAACTCATAAGGGTTTAGATTAAAATCATGGGGCTGCAAAAGAAATGACACTTTAACGGATAGAATAACCAACACAAAGCAAAACGTAAATATGGCCAGATTTGGGTTGTGTATTTAATTCCTACATCTTCCAAAAAAAAAGACTTTATTTAATTATTGTATTTTCAATTTGACAAAGTCAGTGTTTCAACTTTTTTATTTCTCACAAATTAACAGAAAAAAAAAAACTGAAATCGTATATTTTACAAAGTTAAAGAATTACTTCCAACTATTTGTTGTGAACGTACTCCATTAATGGTAATCTTAATTCGTATGGTACATCTTTTAATTCAAAAATCCAGTTTTGGCAAGACTTAACTCCAAAATCGCTGCCAATAAAAAAAACTTCAATATGCTGTGATTTTATTTTTTTCGTTGACCACCAGATACTAATGAATCTCTTGAACAAATAGATGAATTGATAGGACTATTCTCTTTGAATAGATGTTTTTTGGTACATTTTTGTGATAATCCATTTCATGGCATTAGCGTCAGATGAAAGAAGAGAGAGGAACGAAGAGAATGGGAGTGCGAAGAGAAACCCTAACAACACAAATGGGGTGGTGATCACACTGTACAAGGAAGCAGTGAGAAGTGGGTTCAGAAGAAGAGTATCAGAAGATCCCACCAACAAAACAAAGCCACGTGGCATTGGCCATGATCGTCGTGCTCTTCTTCTCGCTTACTCTCGGGAGCTCAGAAATGAAGCATGCCATAAGGTTCCATTGCCCAAAACTAAAACCAAGGTAATAATAATAATAATTAATCGTGTTTCTCCCTTTTGTTTCTTCAAGTGCCAATTCAGGGAATTAAGAAAAAAAAAATAGAATTTTGGAAATTCAGTTGGAGGGTACACGATCTGGTGGCGCTCCTCCTCAACCAAAATGTGCAGAAATGAAGAATTCTCATCCAAACAAAGAACCCTAAATGCATTCCCCTTTTTGGTAACATCATATTTACCATTTGCATTCACTGTTTCCTCTTACCTACGATGTTGTGTTTCACTGTGTTTTTGTTTCATGTGCAGAGTAAAATTAAGAACACGTTGAAAAGGTTGTCGTGCAAAGAGATGTAGTAGCGAAAAGTGGGAAGATAGATTGCGTTATCCCTTATTTTCGGAATTAGTTCATCTCACCGAGGAAATTCTTAGTTGAAAAAAGATTTGGAAGGTAAGTGAGAACGTTGGAGAGAAAATCACATTCATTCATTCAGTGTGTAACTGTTCATTTAGTGTTCCAACATTGTTGGTGCATGTTTGCCATGACTCTGATCTATCTAGTGATATATGTGAATTCACGATTCACTACAAACTGCTTTAAACAAGTTTCATATTTCAAATACTCTCAAATTATCTTTTGAATTTAGTGAAATAAAAAGAAACAGAATAAATTTACTATACCTAACATCATTTGTAACACATTTTTAGTAAACTTGGGCTATGAGAATTTATAGGATTTAACACAGCTAAACATGTAAAAAGATTTATCTGAAGTCATATAATGTTATATAGCCTGCAGACAAATTGAACTGGAGATACCCATGAACCCATCCTCATGACAGTTTAGAGAAGGGGAGGAATAAACTTATTTTTATTCCATGGGAGATATTAGGACATTTTAGTAGTTTACACAAACCAAAGTCATTTTCTCAAGAAATCCTACTCTTGTACTCATGGATCTAAACTGCATAACATATTTTTAGACAAATAAATAAATGCTTCATGGTTTAACTTAAATAGTCCTTTGCTGTACTAAAGAAAGTTGTTTTTATTAAAATGAAATTATTATATTAGTAGAAGATAAATTGTGATTAGTTATAAACATAAAAAAACATTTTTTAAATAATAGTGTTTTTCTAACTTGTTTGAAAATTGTAATCTAGAACTGTTTTTCATGTATACAACTACAATAAAGGAGCTTGAAAAGACCTTTAATGTAACATATCTTTTATATGAACTAGTATATTTGCTTAGGAAAAAATACCCTTTTTTGTATATATTGAAAATTTAAAATGGAGAACAATAATTAAATATTTCATTGAAAATAGTTATAACAAATAAATATTTTATAAATACTTCATAAATAATAAACAATATTATATAGAAAATGATTATTTTTAACTAACAATAATAGTGTTATTAGGTAAGACACAAGTGATCATATTCACTTTGGTGTAATTTTTCACATTAATGTCCAAAATTATTTAGTAAAATGGGCAAATTCTACCAGTTAGATAGGATTTTAAATTAATGAATTCTTCTACCTATCATGATTTCAAACTAGTCAAATATAAATGACATGCTAACTATTTTAATTAAAAACATTAGTTAAAATGTTTCTCTTTATACAATCATTTTTTAATTATAACACTATGTATGTTGGGTTTAACAATTAACAAAAAATTAATAATAATAATAATTACATAATAATAATCAACAAAACCTTAACAAAAAAAATTAAAGCATACAAATTTATTTTAAATTAAAACGAAATAATATAATTTATAATAATAAGAAGAAGAATAATTTTAATTAAAATTATATTAATTTAATTTAAATGATAATAATAATAATTATTGAAATAATAATTATAATTAAATTCATACAAATTAAATTAAAATAATAATAATAATATTTAGGGATAATAATAATAATATAATGATTATTTTCTAAGAAATAATAATAATGGTAATATTGTAACAAATTTAATTAAAATATAACAACAATAGCAATTATTATAATAATAATAATATAATAACTTTTATAAATAAAAAATAATATTTAATAATATAATATTAACTATTCAGTGACAATAAGTGGATCAAGTTGTAGTTGCATATCACTACCATTAACGCTTTCAGTTATCAGAAAGACAAAATGAACTGACACTCTAACCATTAGAATATCAATTATTTTTCATATTATAAAAACTAAATAATTAAAAAGATGATTACAGTGAGAAAAACCATTTTAATTAATGTCTTTAATTCAAATAGTCAGCATGTCACTTATATTTGATCTGAAATCATGTGTAGGTGGAAAGATTCATTAATTTGAAATCTTATTTAACTGACAGAATTTGCTCATTTTTATTTTAGACATGAATGTGAAAAAGTACACCAGAATGAAAAAAAAAAACTAAATTTATTTATATTAATAACTTAATGTATCTAAGTGACAAAATTTGCTCATTTTTATTTTTGCCATTAATGTAAAAAAGTACACCACAATGAAAAAAAAACTAAATTTATTTATATTAATAACTTAATGCGCAATTTAATTTAAATTGTATTTTAAAATTGATTTTTTTATCCATGTTTATCTTTTAAAAACTTTTTTTAAATAATTTAATTTGTAATTAAAAAATCACGAAATAACTTTTATAGATGTCTAATAGAACGAACTTTAGACGGATAATAAATAGTATTGTCATCCGTACTCATACAGTTATGGTAAAGAGAGTGAGAACATAAGTTTTGCAACATTTCTTATAATGCAGATCTAATACAAAGAAACAATTATATAACTAGTACATGATAAGCATGAAAGTGTCCTAGGAACATAAAAAAAATTCGAATACAAACTCCGCTTTAGTTGTTGCCGTATATTTACCAACTTTGATAAACAGTCTTTGCTTAAAAAACCTGAATGTTATTTTTTACTAGAATTCTTTTTCACTCAGTTTTTTTTTACCTACATATAAACTGAACCAAGTTCAGTATCACTTAAATAATTTATTGACCAAGAATAATTACATATTAAAATAAATATATATTATAAATTATTTCTAACATATTAAATGATTATATTATTTTAATATTTATTTATTAATTTTAAAAATTGAGTTCCTAATAAAAGTAAACATAAAGATAAATATTCAATTAATTAGAGATATTGAGAAGTTCACTGTAAACATTTTTAGTAAGATGAGTACCGTGTATAGGTGAGGAAGGTCATGGTCTTTGGAGAGAGATTATTATATCTAAGTATAATATAAGATGAAAAATTTGTGTAGATTATAAAAATATGTATGACTTTTGATAGTGAAAAGACGTATTTAAAAGCTGTGGGGAAGGGAAACAAGGAAATTAGTTTGATAAAGTTATACAATGAAAAATTGGAATGGGAGATAAGATTCAATTTTGGAAAAAAAAAATATGAATAGTAAATCAACCATTGAATAAACTTTTTCTAAGACTTGTTACTCTTTCTAATTCATATGATAGTGTTCTAAATAAAATGGGAGAATGGAGCGATGGTACATTAAACTAGAAAATTCCATGAAAAAGAGACATATTTTCTTGAGAGACAGAGTTGGTGGACGAATTAATGCAATTAGTGGATGATAAAAACCCTAACAGAGATTGTCAAGATATGAGAGTGTGGAGAGATGATGTTGAGGGTCAATTTTATGTTAAGTAAGCATATTTTATACTGTACAATACAGAACAGGAGGAGAATAATAGTGTTTTCAAAAAGGTTTGGAGCTTAAACACGATTATTAAAGCTACATACAGACCAGAAGGAGAATAACAGTGTTTTCAAAATATTTTGGACCTTAAACACTATTCCTAAAGTTTTAGGATAAGGAGTACTCTTAAATAGAATCCCTAATAAGGTGAACTTCTAAAAGGGGATAAGGTTGTTAAATAAATTGTGTGAGCTATGTAAGGAAAAGAAAGAAACTTTTTGTCATTTATTTTTTGATTGAAAATTATCTAAATAATTATGGAATAGGTGTGATAATTGGGTTGGAGTAAGCTTTTGTAAATCATAATCAATTCTTGACTAGCTTTCAACATTTCCACATCCTAGGTCTAACTAATAAACAAAATACATTTTGGAAAGGTGTGTGGATTTGCAATTGTTTAGGAAATTTAAGATTATAGAAATAAAGTCATTTTCAATCATGGGATGGTGGATATGGAGGAAGTTTGGTGCTTAGCACAACTAAACACTTAACTGTGGCTGAAATGTAACAAATTTGAGGTTATGTTTTTCTGCTTCTACTGGTATCAAGCACCTGTAAGATGTTTGGAGACATTGTATTAAAATAATATGCATGCATTAATAAGATACTATAATTAACATCAAATTATAGGTCGTGTGTCCTGATTGTCTGTTTAGTAACACATTAACATTAGGGACGCAATACTTCCAAATATAACATTTACAAAGTAAAGAAAACACTACTTGAAAATGCTTAGAACAAAGTTATCATATTATAAGGTTGTAAGGATGGAGAGCATCATCTGGAAACAAAGCAATAAATCCTATCACATTAGCAATTGTGTGATTTTAATTCTAATACTATAACTTTTATGCTTGGTTGTTTAAGAATAATATATTTGTTGATTTTGATGATATAATGGGATAAGTTTGAATACACTTCTCTTATTTTTGCTATTTATTCCTATATTTTGAAGTGGAATATTAGTAAAGAGTTGGAATACTCATTGTGTGTTTTCATTTAATTTAATTTATATTCTTTTACCGATAATAGAAGAATCATCTTTCGCATTTCAATTTATATATTCAATCATCTAATGATTCATATATAAAAAATGACTACGTGATAAACAATAAAAAGGTAACTACTAACACTATCTAGACTCCCTTATGTCAAAAACGAAATTAATGAGAAACAGACTAAAATTGTTATAAAAATATTTAATGAAAATGAACTATGCACAAGGAAAAAACCTAAACGGGGAAGATAGGACTAATGTAAGTGAAAAAAATGAAAAAAAAAAAAAAAAAAAAAAAAGAAAAAAAAGAAAAAAAGAAGGAAAAAAAAAAAAAAAAAAAAAAAAAAAAAAAAAGGAGAGTTGACATTTATTTAAGGTGTTTTGTAAGGATAATTTTGTCCAAAATTTAGCCTCCTTTTCCCAATTTCATTTCTATCTCCATTGCATAAGGTCTACAAAAAAAAAAATGTTTCCTTTCTAATTTCAATCCTTTAAAATATTTACCCAAATACCTTACCCTTTTATAATATTCAAAAAATAATTTTTTTTTCTAAAACAAGCTCACTCAAACAGCGTGAAAGTTCAATAATCTCTTTCATTTAGACTTCGGTTACACCAATTCAACCACAACTTATTGTGTGTGTATATATATAGTATACAACATGATTGAGTGCCCTTCAAAATTTAATTAGACCGAAAGCATACAGACTCAGTTCCAAAGACCTCAATAGTAACATTTTTATTATAGAATAAACCCGAATTAAAAAGGTTTAACAATCACTAGATAAGACTCATACTTTCCGATGACCCATTAAATATGCATAAAAATATTACATCCTAAAAAAAACTAGTTAGTGCATGACGGGAGATCCACTTTCCGATGCACAGAAAACAGAAACTTTTGTACCGGGGTCCTAATCACTCATCAGTGAAGAGGTCCACCAAGGGCTTACCATTTTTCGGTAGTGATCGTTTGATACCTTAGACGATAGTTCATCTGGGGAAAATCAAATAACCTTTACCGCATCATGTCAATGACTGCAAACAGTAGTGGGTCCTAGGGCATGCAGAATGACATTCTATATCCCTAACATTATCAAAGACGATTTATTATACAGTAATTGAACCTGTACAGAAAGTAAATTATCATTGGAAGAATAAAGCATCAGTTCAAAATGAAATTATTTGGACATCTTCTTGTTGTCCCTAACTTTCTGTTCAATTCACCACTTTGCACGACCCCATAAAAACCAATCCAACCTATGGGACCTAACAATCATAATGACCTGGATCTCCTGACCTAGAAATCAGAGAGGCAATGAGCACTCTATAATTGCCTTTTGTACAGTCTATTTAAAAAAAATATAAAAACAGGGAAAGTCACGTTGCCATATCAATCTATAGATGAGATGAACTGCTATACTCTGCCAATTAAATTATAAAAAATGCTCTGGCATAGCAACAAAATCAGCCATGCCAAGTTCACTGGCATACTATTTGCAGAAGTGCAGCTCTTTCCCTACATTTCTGTAGCTTGTCTTTGAATTTACCTTCTTGCATTTGCTATCCTATGCCTCCGTCGTCTTCTAGACCTTCCTAACAGTATCCTGTGTAGTCTGCGTCCGGAGACAGCAGCAGAACCTGCGGCTGCAACACTCTGAAAACCAAACCGATCAACATCGAAAGAATCAGCAGCACGATCCTGATTATATCTAATGTTCGGCAAAAAGTGGCCAGTTCTCCCTAAGCCAATGGACCTCACTGAGAAAAAATCATCCTCTAGATATTCATCATCTGAATCATACTCATCACTATAAAAGGCATGGTCATTTGGCTCCAGCACATAATCCCCCAGTACCATAGCCCCTGGTGTTGAGGATAATATTGTGCTAATAACATCATTTCGTTCTCTTTCACACTCAAACCTCTTCCATTTTTCTTCTCTTATTGGATCCACTTCTCGGGGTCGTGCAAATGGATGCTTAGACCTAACATGTTTCCTAAGCTCCTTGTAATTGCCCACAAAAGAGCAGTCATCTTGCATGCAACTTCTTTTCTTGGCATTCAGAGACTTCCTTGCAGCTTCAACCACTGTCCAACCTTTCACCTGCCGGCGACAAAGGGGACAAAGAAGCTCAGGAACTTCAGTATTGTCTTTAGATTCACCTGTGCTTAAATCTAAATTTGAATTGTTTGCTTCTAGCTGCAAACTTCCAACAGATGTCGCTTTAGTATATGCCTTTTTATATTGTTCGAAACAGTTTGAATAGCGATGACTAGTAGCACACATATAAGGGCGACAACCCTTGTCATAAGACGAACAAAGCAAGAGAATGGCATTGTGGGGGACCTCCATACATACAGAGCAGGTTGCATCTTCCCAATCTTTCTTCTCGGATGCTTTAGAAGAGCTCTTCTTTACATTAACATCTTTCAGATTTTTTCTTGCACAAGACAAAAGACATGGTGATGCCTTCCGACCTTGAGACTTGTTCCGCAACTTATCAACTCTAGCCATTTACAAACTGAACTTTAAACTGATCAAGGAAAGACAATCATCACTGTAAGTCTTTTAGAATACTGAGAAAATGTAGAATAATAAATTTAAATACAATAATTAAATGTCTGAAGTACATATTTTATATGATACCATTTATATGACTTCGTAGAAATTTTTACGAAACCTACAAGTCTTAGCAACAAACACGTGTAACATGATCATAATGATTCAATCATTCTCTTTTGCAGTTACATCTAACGCACAAATGGCAGGATAGTATTGCGTCAAGATTAAATTAAACATACGTTTAAATAACAAGTAGAAGCACAACATTGGGTTGTCCTTGCTCACCACAATTATCACTAATCATGTGATTCATTTAGCTAATGTAATAGAGGGCATAAAAGCCCAGCAAGTTCTATCATAAGCTCCTCACCACATTCTAACATGCAGCACAATACACAACCAAGATAAAACAGCAAACAAAACTTCATTTTACAGAAAATTGGAAATAAAATGATAACTACGGGGTAATGTGAAATTCAGAAACCACAACCCAAAATATTAAAAGGGAAATATTAGTACAATCACTAGCTTGCAAAATTGTGTAACAAGCATCGTCACTACAAAAGACAACAAATACAAATTAAAAGGTTTGTAAAACCAATCGATTCATATAATTTCCTATTGCATATCAGCAGATCGTCCAATGGAAATGGTCTTAAACAAAACATACAATAGCAAGCTATATTAATTTCATTCACTCAATCTTTTTCATCTTTTTCATCTTGATTCATGTATCCACACAAACTACCAGACTTCAGTCTTGATAACAGACTGTCCTACAGAAACGGAATCTTAAACAACACATACAATTGAAATCTATGTTAGAATTTCACTCAATGATATGATTTTCATGTGTAAATATAATTTTAGATTTTTGTTATAATTTTTATTATATTTTTAATTAAGTAGTTGAATGGTTCCATAAAAAAACATTTGAATCATTCATGTTATCATGATGTATATAATAGCAATAAAGACAACACCAGTCCAAATTAACTACTAATGGATATTAAAGTGGAATTTAAATAGTCTTACATAATTTGATATATAAAAGAGTAATGGGGACATAGTGAAATTTTGAAAAAAAAAAATTGAGTTTTCTCTAAATGAAAACTTTATAATGTTATGATTTATGAGAAATTGTTAGATATTCTAAGTATGAATCTAAGTCTTATATTGTGTACAAACGAGAAAGTTAATTAACAGATAACAGAAAAGATCTATGAACCCAATGTCTTAAGATTTTTAGTTGAAGGTGGTGTTAATTTCTTGTATGGATTGGCTCAAGTCTTATTCTTGTTTAATCTCCCCAATGTTTCTCCTCTTTTCCTAACAAGTGGTCTTATAATCGATGGTTTGTGACGGTTACCGACTCAGACAAATACAAATTAATCTCTATATCGAAAATATTTCTAATGGAAGTTTCAAACAAGTGTGTCCCGTTAGATGTGTGAAAAACAATATAAGTAAGGATCGTTTGTGAGTGAAGTATTCACATTTGAAAATGTTTTCGCTCGAGGAAGAGTGTACCAATGTGAAAGAAGAACTCTCACTTGAGGAGATTGTTAGATATCCAAGTGTGAATCTAAATCTTATTGTACAAAAATGAAAAAGTTGAACAATATATAAGGAAGAAGACCCTCTTAAGGTTTTGGGTTGAAAGTGATATTAATTTCTTGTATGAGCCTGGCTGAAATCTATTTTTCCAACAAGTGGTATCTTATCAAGATAACATTCACTTCATGACTTATCATTCACCTTTATCATTCACCTTTTCATGTTTATTGAGTATGGTGTCAATATCCTTTCCCAAACTAAATACCAAAACAGTCTCCCTTATTAAGCTTAGCTTTTGATATTCAGTTAAATTTCATTTTACTTTTAAATTACTTTTACTTTTACTTTTTTATTACTTTGATGATTTTTTTCACAAATAGAGATCAATAAAGGATAACTTTGGAAAAAGAATTAAAGAAAAAAAAAGACTAAGAAAAAATGTTTAATGAATATTAAAAAATCATGCTATAATTGTGATGAGAGAAAGGGATGGAGAAAAAGAAAAGTAGAAAACTAGTAAAAAAAATTAGTAAAATAAAAAAAAACTGAAGAGAAG
>Ga0209700_106588_pt1 | contig 17755 bp, 9 predicted proteins | sample SiratroredBW_FD_187528 | JGI IMG/M metagenome (GOLD analysis project Ga0209700, IMG submission 187528) | Root nodule microbial communities of legume samples collected from California, USA - Siratro red BW (SPAdes) (version 2) | ecosystem: Host-associated > Plants > Roots > Nodule | place: USA...
CTGTATGCAATATGGGTATGAAAAGATAACTCCACCCTCAACTTCAAAAAGAAAAATACTAAGAAAACAAAAAAATAGTCCTAAGACCCCCCATAAAAATCAACAAACTAAAAAATGGACCCCAAAAAGAAACGTTAAAAAACCCTCATCCAATAACCACAACCCACCAATAGATAAAAGTAAAATTGTTTGTTATAAGTGCGGACGACTGGGGCATTATAAAAAGGATTGTAGGATGAAAGAAAAAATAAATGAATTAGAAATGAGTGAAGAATTAAAAGAGCAAATAGCTAAAATACTATTAGAAACTTCTGATGAGGAAGAAATTATTGAAGAAATTGAGGAAAAGTCAGATACCTCAGAAGATGAAAAACACGAAGAAATAGAATGCGAAGAAGAAAATTGTAACGAAAACTGTAGTTGTCGTTATACAATAAATATGATATCAAAAGAATTAAAAAGAACGTTAGAAATGATCGACAGTATAGAAGATCCCGAAGAAAAATTTAAATGGTTAACTATAGTTAAAAATGATCTCTTAAAAGAAGAAACCAGAATTGAAGTACCCCCCTCTCGAAAAATTTGTCGGGTACGACTTCAATAAAATCTTAAAAAATGCAAAAGAAAAAGAAAGAAAGGTAACGATTAATGATCTAAGTAGAGAAATAAAACAGTTGAAATCCGAAATAAAAATATTAAAATTAGAATTCGAAGACTTTAAACAAATATTATAAATATTTAAATTTTGTTTGTAAAATAAATTTTATCTTACAACATTTAAAATTTTATAAATATTTGAAATTAAATTATGTGATGATCCAAAAGTAAAAAGAATTTAAATTATGTAAATTAATATATTTTTAAAAATAACTTTGATTAGAACAATAATTAATCATTCATGTAATTTTATAAAAATCATAAAATTTATTCTAAGAAAAACCTTTTTTAACTCTTTTTTATTTGAAAATAATATTTTTAATTTTTTTTCAACCTTTTACTTATTATTTTAAATCTTTAAATAAAACAATTTATATGTTTAGAAATTTGAAAATAATATTTTTAATTTTTTTAATCTTTTACTTTTTATTTTAAATCTTTAAATAAAACCATTTATATGTTTAGAAGTGTGACAATTGTGGGATACAAGTTGGATAAATGATAAAATTTTCTTGTCTTCTCAACCTCTCAAAACTTTTTTTTTTATGACACAACTTTTTTTATTTTAAAATTATATATAATTTTGTTTAAAAAAATTATTTATTTAAATAAATTTGAAAAAATTTACACAAATTTATTAAAGAACCACATATTCATATTTTTATTTTTATTTTTATTTTTAATTATATTTTAAAATTAAAAATATAAATGAATTATTTCAATAGAAAAAGTTTTCAGTTAATTATTTAAATAAAACATATATATTTAGGATATGCATTTAACAACTAAGCATGATTGGGTCTCCCAAATGAAGTTGGATAAAAAGTTAAAATTCAAACTCATGAGTGAATCCTTGTGTGTCTATTAAAAAGCAAGTTGATGCAAAATTCTTGTGCATGAAAAGTACAACACAATCTCTTCATTTTTAAAAGTCATGTAAAAATACCATTTATTTATTTGCCTAAAAATCAAATATAAAGGACCACATATTCATATATTTATTTTATTTTTAATTATATTTTAAAATTAAAAAAAATAAATGAATTATCTAAATACAAAAAATAACTGCACGCTTAATTAAACTTTCTGAATAACAAGTAATATATTATAAATAAAAATTTAATAAAAATATCTTTAATAACTTACCAGAAAATGAGAATGTGCTCAGTCTTTGGTGATTTTTTTTAATCTTTTTTTCGAAACTTTTAGAATTGGTAAAAAAAATTTAATTTTGACTGTGAATATAAATGATGTCAAGTTTATAAATATAAAATCATATCATCGGATATCACTTAATATAACACATGTTACTATATCACTTAATCTAAGTAAAAGATCAAATTTTGATTAATTAAATTATATCATAACACGAGTTAAAATCGTGCCACACAATATTACTTAGCTTAGCAAGACATCAATTGTTATTAATTAAAATCATATCATGACATAATTTTAATATATTTTTTCTAAAACCATGTTTTACTATATCATTTAATCTAAATGATTAATATTGGATTAATTAAAATCGTCGATTTTAATATATATATTTTCAAAAAAGAATTACCCACAAATAGAAAAAAAATCTCAGTCCTTTGTCATCCTATAAGAAAGTAAGGGACCTTTTCCAAACCCTAAAATTGATAGGAGCAATGCCGTCTGAGAAGATAAACTCAGGAGAGGATAGAATCAGCGAGTTGCCAGACGATGTTTTGTATCACATCCTTTCCTTCCTTACAACCAAGGAAGCCATTGCCACATCCTTGTTGTCAAACAGATGGACTCGTATACGTTCCTTGCTTCCATCTCTCCGCATTCACTGCTCCAAACCAATCATCCAACACCATGGCCGCCCTCATAACTTCTTGACCTCACACACCGCACCAAAGATCACATCCTTTCATCTCCAATGTCAAAGCTATGATGTTTGTTGCTTCCAGTACGCGGATGAATGGGTCTCTGGAGTGGTAGCAAAGAAAGTTGAAAACCTCAATATCTCCTTCTGTAATCTCCGTAATGCCTATGCTTTTATGTTATCTTTCTCTACCTTGTTCACTTGCTCCACACTCGTCACGTTGAATGTCCAAGGCCCCTTTCATCTCGACATTCCTTCTTCTGTTCATCTCCCTAATCTCAAGACCATGCACCTACGTGTAAACTCATGTTCCCCACTCCAATCTTTGCAAGCTTATATCCGAATGTCCGGCTCTTGAACTGTTTTCCATAGCCCAAAGTTTTTTTGTCTAGATAAGATGAAGGTTGTGCTTAACTCTGAACATATCAAAGTCTTCTATAAATGCTGGTTCTTCGAGCTCTTCATAGAAAGTGATCGTGATTCTGATTTTATCTCAGATGTTATGGCGCTTAGAACTTGGCCAAACATTGTGAGAGTGAAGGCTTATGTGACATTGCGCTTTGAATCGACAGGTTATTTTGACAGGGTGCTTAGAAAACTACGTAACGTTGAGAGTCTGTATTTCAAGTATTTTAGGCTTTGGGTTGATCATTATCTTCTACAGGTTAACGATATAGTTGAGCTTCTACAGGTTAACGATATAGTAGAAGAGCTTCCACAGTTTAACAATTTAGTTGAGCTTCGTCTTCTTCTTAGAAGGAACGACGTCCTGTTTGAGAAGTTTCCCAGCAAGTGTCCTAAGCTTAAAGTTCTTGAATTTAGTATCATGGGGAATCAGAATTGTATCAGTAAAACATATCGGTTTCATGTTAGAGATGGAGTACGGGAGCTCTGAGAATGGCTCTAGAGTAGATTAGCAAAACAGCAAACAAAAACTAGAATTTCTAGTTCTGACAGCAGCTATTGTCTGATTTATAACTTTCTCTACAGTTCTTTTTTTTGAAATTTTGACCACAATTCCACAACAGCACAAGGATCATTCATAAAAAATTTCAGAAATTTAGGACTAGTACTGCCTTCACAATAAATCCAGAACAGAGGCTTATTTTCAGTTACAGTTTCAGTAATCTTCTAGCAATAGTATATGTAAAATTTATCACGATTCGAATTGTTAGAATTAGGTCACAAAAATGTTATCATGCACTCACAACTCAATAATGAACGTCCACGCAAAATTTCAACTCAATCTGAACACTGAGTCGTTTCAGATAAATCGAAAACAGAGTGCATTCTTTAAGTCAAGTGCAACAGTTCTGCTGTCAATAGTTGAATTACTGGCAACACAGATTCAAAATTTTATTGTATCTAAACCACATCGAATTAAGGCTCCAAATTTTAACCACACACTAATAAGATCTCAAGCTATGGTCACTCCAAATTTTAGCAATTAAAGATCACTGGTTTGGTTGCAGTAATTCAAATACAGAGGCAGTTTTTACACTATCATCACTTGTTAACCAGCAGTGAGCATTCAACTTTTACAATTTATCATTTTTTTTATAGAATGAATTAAAATGCCCCTTTTTCATAGTATCTTTTACACATTCCAAAGTAGCCTCACACAAAATTTCACTTGCAAATTCACAATACTCTATTCTCAGTAGTTTTGCAAAGTCCAATGATCTTAATCAACAAGAATCAGTGCAGGAAGATGAAACCTATGGATTCTAACGAAATTTAGAACAAGCTACAAGACATATAAGAATGATATGACTCAAAGAAACTCACTAATGATCTAATAGTGAATTAAAAGAACTTAAGATTGCAAAATTAAAAGACACAGAAAACACCTTATGACACAAAAACAGTGAACACATTCTGTTTACAAATTCTTAATTTGAGTGAAATTTGAATCGAGAGTAAATCTATCTTTTTTTATCATCTAACATAAAGCATTTACAACAACATCAATAATATATATATATATACCTAATAGTATATACACAAATATATGTCCTACACGAACAAACACATTTTAAATATTTTTTGAAATCAATTCTTTTAACTTGAACGAAAATGACTCTCATTTAAATGAAAATTCTTAACTTAGAGTGAAATTCGAGCTGAAAGTAAATCTATTTTTTCATGGTCTAAAAATTAGGAAGCGAAAATTTAGATAAAAGATACCATAAAAAACTGTCTAATTTTTGTTTAAACCAAAAAAATAGACTGAAAGCAAGTTTAACTTAGTGTCAAATTTTTGCATAAGCAAAAAATAACTAAAAAAAATCAGTACATCCTAATTATTCAGCATAAAAAATTTTGTTTTTCGAAGAAATCAACTTCGAGACTTTGATTTTCAACATAAAAGAATGATTTTTTAGTTTAATTAAAAAAAATTATCTATTCAAAAAACATTTATCTTAAAAAACTAAAATTCAAACTAGTTTCAAACTAAAAGAACATTTTTCTTTTCAAAAACATTAATAACTCTTATCAACACTTTTCAACATCCTTTTCAGCATCAAAAATCAAAATTCATATATAACAACTATTACACTCGTATATCATTATATTTCCAAAACAATAAAACTAACAATCATATATCTTTATCTTTCCGAAACAATAAAACTAAGAAGACACATAAAGTATCATCCTTGTATAAAATATAATTATCGTGACCAAGTCACAACAAAAAATTCAAATATTCTATCTTAAGTTTTTATCAAAATTTAACTAAATTATCTTACCTTTAAAACTTGTTTATCTATGCTTAAACTTAAACTTCATTATCTCCTAAAAAAAGTCTAAACATATACATAAAAGAATTTGATTAACAATCTATATATATATATATATATATATATATATTATTACATTTCTAGAATAACAAAGATCCATCTTTGCTCCAAAAACCCCACATGTAAAGCCTTGCCCTATATATGCAACCCTTAAGAAAAAAAAAACAAAGAGAAACTTAATAAACCAACTTTTAATTGGACAAAAATATTTTACTCTTGACAAGACATCCTAACTGCAAGAGTCTATAATTTTCCGTGGTGGTGGATTTAAATAATGTCATAACCACAATGAACCACCAGTATCACGTATACGTCCTATGTATTCTAGTCTTTCTATGGTTATCGTTAAAATATCCTCTCAATCATAAGAGCACGTAAGTTTTTTGTTTCTTGCTTAACTAAAGAATCTCCATATAAACAATAGCATGAAGAATATTACTTCACCTAGGAACAAGGAGAAATAACAATGATAGTGTATGCATTTATATTTACAACTTTTGTGCATTGATCTTGGCAGACTGTGAAGTAATTTACCCGTATGATTTTGTACTTCCCATCTCATAACATAGAAGTGAAAATACAAGGTTAAAATAGACTTTAATCACGATGCATTTGCTCAAAACTTCATGAGGCGTTGTTGCATCAATGTGTACCCCCACACACCCGCAATGGGGGCATTATTCAACTTTTCCGCTCCTGGGCAGCTACTTTTTTTCCTGCAATGCAAATAAAAATATGAGACAACAAAAAATTGTAGGTAGAAATTTTTATGAAAATTGTTAAAAAAAATAAAAAAAAATTAACTTGTCATGATGTATCCAATCACAGTATAAGAAATTTTTGATTTATCTATTAAATATTAAATAGAAATAAAAATTCGTATGGAAATTTATTATTACCTACAAATTTGTTACTTATAGAAAAATTCATATAAAATTAACTATGAATTTTATTTAAAAAAAATCATTAAGTAATTACCTATAAATATAAATTTATAGGTAAATTTTGCATAAATGCATTTGTCTACAAATTTAATCTGTAAATAATTACGACAGAAAGATTTGTAAGTTTTATAAATAAATCCATTTATAGATAATGAATTATTATTATTATTATTATTATTTTATTATTATTGTCATTAATACTATTAAAGTTAGTATTAATAATAATATTTTTATTATTAATAATATTATTATTAATGCTATTAATATTATCGTTAACATTGTTAATATTATTACCATTATATTATTATTAATATATTAAATATTAGTAATATTATTAATATTTTTATTAATACTTTATTGATTTATTGATGTTATGAATATTATTAATATTACATTATTAATGTTATTATTATTAATATTATTAATATTATTATGATTATTATTAATATTATTAATTTTATTTTTAATATTATTATTATATAATAATAATCACAACTATAACAATTTAATAGTTAGAATAGAAATAGTAATAATTCTTTTATGTATATACAAGACGACTTGTATGAAATTTTTTATTACTTACAGCAGATTTTCTATATAGTATTTGGAATGTCAATGTTATTGTAAAGAAAACTATAAACTCAATCTAATAAGATAGAAACATATACTATGCAAATCCAACCATATAGCACGAATAAAGCTGTCTTTTTTCTCTTTTCCTTTCTTTGATGGCGGCTATAACGATCTTATTCAAAATTTCATTGGTAATCCATTATACTCGGTTAGGTTAGTCTACAGGAAGGAAGATAAGATAAGTTTAAGATAGGGATGATGAGCAACTTTTTAAAAAATTTTGAAAAACCAAAGCTGTTACATACATCAGTTATGTATTTAGAGGGCTATTCTAGATAAATTGTCTACATATGAAAACTATTGAAAACAGGAGTAATTTCTTCTGCAAATAACTGTTCTTTCTGCAATACATATGTAAAAAACAATTAATCATCTAATCATCTACTAATAACATGTAAGGAAGCAAACAAGGTATGATATAAGTATGACTAGTGGACATGTATACACAATGCACATTTAGGCACTGTTAAGGAATATTTTCAGAGTTTTGAGCTTAGAGAGATAGGCAGTATGTAAAACATATTGTGGAAAGTAGTATGGAATTTGTGAAAATACATGAACAATGCAATTTTCAGAAGTAAAGTGTTTGAAGCTAACGAGGTTTTCACTTACAGGTCAAGACTTTGGAATTGGATTCTTGGAAGGAATGCCAAAGCTAAATTTACGTTTTCTGATTAGTGTTTTAATCCAACATTATGCTTGAAATCAATATTTGACTGTGTAAGTTTTTTAATTATTTGTTGGAAGATGATATTGCTTATCAATTGAAGTTTGCATTACTTGTAATAGTTTTAGGTTCTATGAAGAGGCATCATAAGACATGCATGTCGCACCAATGCAAATTGTTGGAGAGTTTTAATCAAGGTGCTGAAATGACAGTTTGTCTGAATCAAGTTAATCCAAATCAGAATGAATAAAGATGTATTATTCAGTTTTGTATATAATTATGTTTGTTCAATATTATTCAAGAGTTTTTCTTTTTAGAGATTGTTTGTAACGACCAGAGATTTTCTCTTTACAATTTAGATGCTACTAGATCTTTTGTAAGAGGATTGAAATACTTTAAGTATTTCTCATTTATTTATTTTTTGTTGCTACAAAAAAATACTTATAATCATAATGTTCTAAAAAACAAACTATGTTTTAGCTCTCTAAAATGTCAACACAGTTACAAATGGTTACCATTAATAGAATAACATACCACAAATTATTTTAATTCTTTACAAGATTCATTAAAAATTATAACAATATACATTGCATCTTGAAAAATATCTAAAACATTTGCTTTCAAAGATATGTAGCTTTTCATAATATATCTGTACTACAACTTCTTCGTTTAACAATTAAAATGTATCTATATGTTCCATGCATAATAAACAAATACATATTCCTTTTGGTAGATAACAATCATTAATTAAGTTATGCATAAATATTCATTTCTTAAAGTAGTAGACATTTAGTTTTCAATTTTAATTGATTCTGCAAATTTTGTATCATGACGTGTCATTCTACTGTCCATAGGATGATTATGTCAAATCGAACACGGAACTCTTACGTTGGTGCGAAGAAGTTGAGGACAAACGACATCTAAGTCATGGAGGTCAAAGCTTAAGACCCCAAAGAAGGTTTTTGAAACGTGCACCATTACCATTTGGGTTGCTTGTGTTTGTGTAAAGAAAATAATATACTAAATTAATTTTATAATAATTATGGTTTTTGAACCATTTTAATGTTATTTTAGTACAACAAATGAGTTAACTTATTATTTTATTAATTTAAAAATATTTCATTAACATCCTCATTGTGTCATAATTTCATTAGTGGAAACTATATGACATTATACTCTTAAACCACACAATAATTTCTCCATATACGTACAAATTAATAATAGTCAGTATAAATTGACAGATTACTTATTGACTTGACTTGGAAAATTTAACCAAAAAAAACACAAGATGCCGTACCCTATGGTTCAAAGACTATCAAATATCAATTAAAAGCTAAGTGACAAAAGAGAGGCAATTACCTTCAAACTTCATCTGTCACAAATTGGCTTGATTTGAGGCTTTCATCTCAAACTTTGACCAAATATAGTGTTGCTATAAGCAAGAAAAATTGACGTACTGTATAATTTTCACGAATATTAATGGAATCTTGCATTGGATTTCTACTAGATTTACAAAGCACATCACACCTATAAATTAGCATCCAAAGTCACTCTTTTCACCACCAATCACCTAAGAAAAGAGCATAGTGAAAAACAGAATCTATACAAAATGAATGTGTGTGGCTCAATAGCATCCATGGCTCAACACGGAGGCCCAACTCACTCTGAACAGTTTTGAAAAGGGTGGAGATGGAGGAGGGCCTTCAGCATGTGACAACAAGTATCATTCTGATGACGCACCAGTGGTTGCTCTTTCCACTGGATGGTATAACAATGGGAGTAGATGCCTCCACAACGTTACCATCAGAGCAAATGGCAGAAGTGTTGTGGCCATGGTGGTGGACGAGTGTGACTCTACCATGGGATGTGATGAAGAACATGATTATCAACCCCCTTGTCCCAACAACATTGTTGATGCCTCCGAAGCTGTCTGGAAAGCCTTAGCTGTGCCTCGCAGTGAGTGGGGTGGACTCAAAATTACATGGTCTCATGCTTAATGTAATACTACCTCTACATGTCTTATATCTATATGCTCTCTATTGTGTTGGGTTGTTTTTTGTTTTGTTTTTTTTTATCAGCAAGAAAAATTAAATAAATGAGAGTACGATCCAATCTTTATACAAAAATAAATAAATAAATAATAATGATGTTTTGGACCATATTATCCAACAAAGACGAGTATCCTATAAAACTTCCATCTAAAGAAAGTGGAACAAAAAAAACACCATATCGAAACTCAAACATTTCAACATAACAAAAATAACAAGAAAAGATAAATTCAATGGTGTTTGGTAGGACAACAAAGACCAGAAAAGAGCAGCAGTTTCGTTGTGCACAAATGCATAACATTCAAAGCCTTACATTTACAGAACACCAGCATAATGGACCGAATGCTCCAGACATTTGTGTTTGTCTGCCATTTCTGATCTTCCTATGTGATCCTAAGCAACTCCTATACCTTTCTAATACCAACGTTGTAGTAAATCTGTTAGCTTGCGTCCCTACTAACCGTATACAATTCTGATTGTTCACTTGCAATACCATATTTGAATTAATCTAGGCTTTAAGCCTGAAAATTAGCAAATCTACAAGAAAATCACTTCTGCGTCAACCAATTACCGTGCAATTCTCATTTAATAGACAATAACCATAACCTAAGATTCAAACACCAATCTGCTTAGGAAAATCTTTCCCTCCCATATTTTCTATTGATCCAATTCCAAATTTCAACCTTTGTGATATCAAATATCTCCTCCATATCAAATATTTTATTTCTAAAAATGACACTATTCCTAGCCTTCCAAATGTTCCAAGCCATACCTATTCAAACTATTTTCCAGATAGAATTACATCTAGCAAGCAGTCAAGAATGGCATCTCAAAACTAAGAAAATGCTCCTTTGCATCAGAATGATGAACAAGTTGAATACCAGTCATACATGCTATAAGCTGACCTTATGACATGTTAACAATATATGATTAATAGTCTACTTTTGGTTTTGACAAAACACATACATGTTATTGATCCCCATAATGTCTACTTTTAACAAATTAACAGTTCTGGATAATTTGTCCAACAAAGCCCTCTAAGAAAAAAAAACTATGCACAAAGCCCTTTAAGAAAAAAAAAACTATGCGGAGGATAGTGCCTTTGCTGTCTAGAGTTTTTAAAACAGTGTGTCATCATCTTCTCTCACTTTCTTCCTAATTCTACTATAAGATGACTTGACGACAGACTATGTCCCATTTCCTTCATCTAACCAAAACCATTTATCATTTATATCCTTTTTTAACCTGTATGGTTGTTCTTGAAAAACCTCGTGAATTATTGGTTTTTCCCATTCAAACCAGTTTTTCTCCAACTAAAATTTCATTCTAATAAGTTTTCACTCCATACCCCTGCCATACACACTTTAACATCCTTTAGGCATAAGTTTACATACACTCTAGGGTATCTACCTTTCTACCATAAAATCTTTTCATTTTCCGTCAATTTTCATATTTAGACTCAATTACATCTCTCCAAGTGTCCTCTTCTTCTACCCCCAACCTCCATTTCCATTTTGCCAATAATACATAATTGAATTTTTGTACATCCTTAACTCCCAAACCACCTTTTCCATTGGTCTACATACTCTGTCCCACACAATCCAGTGTATTTTCTTCCCTTCAGAATTCCAACCCCAGAAGAAATTGGACTGTATTTTTTTTTTATGGTCTTACATAACTACTTAGGAACTTTAAAAAAGGATATGTAGAACAGTGACAATACAGTAATTACTGATTTTATTAAGCAGAGTGTGTCTGTCATAGATAATAGTCTAGCCTAGCCTTAATCTTGTGGATAATTGGTCCCCAAAAATCCACCTTCCTATACTAACACTGAGATACTTAAATGGGAAGTTCATACTACCACGATTCAAACATTTATCAAAAATGTTCATATCCACAGGTGAAATTCCTACTGCACGCATTTGGCTTTATAAAAATTAACCTTTAAACCTTTATAAAAATTAACCTTTAAGCCTGAAACAACCTCGAAGCTTCTCAATATCGCTTTAATTGCTATAATACTCTTATATTTAGGTTGACAAACAAATAGGGTGTCATTTGCAAATTGTAGCAATGATACCTCCACCCCTTTTTAGCCCACTCTAACCCCTCTAAACCTCAAATTCTAGTTGCTTCTCTCACTAGCCTTGCCAAGCCTTCCGCCACGATTAGAAACAAAAACGAAGCTAATGGATCACCCTGTCGAAGTCCTCTTTTCAGTTTGAACTCTCTCGTCGGGCTCCCATTGATTAAAACAGAAATAGTAGTTGATTTTAGGGTCATTTTGATCTAATTGACCCACTTGTAATGAAATCCCAATCTACTCCTCATATATTCTAAGAACTCCCACTCCACCGAATCATAAGCTTTTTCAAAATCCACCTTTACTATCACTCCCTTTAACCTTTCTTTCCTAAGTTAGTCTACTGTTTCATTAGCTACTAGCACCCTATCCAGAAGCCCTCTCCCACTAAGGAACACTGACTGCTTCTTATCAATCACATTTTTCAGCACTCCTTTAAGTCTATTAGTTAGAATATGTGCAATCAATTTGTAGATGCATCCTACCAATGATATTGGCCTATAATCCCCTAAAGTAATTGAATTTTGTCTCTTAGGAGTCGAGGTGATGAATGACGCATTGCACCCTGGTATGTATCCGGTTTCATAAAAATATTGTTTAGCCTCACTTATATCAACCCCTATAATATCCCAATTTGTTCTTATGAAGTTAAAATTGAAATCGTTTGGGCTTGGGCTTTTAGAGCCTCCACACTGCTTAACTGCCAAGAATTTCTTCATCCTTGAATTTACTGCACAACATTTCATTGTCTGCACAACCCTTCATTGTCTGCAAAACTAATCTTTCTGAACTAAACCTCATCTAAATTCACACCTAATTTCGCTTGAGGTTGAAATCTGTTTTCAAAATATGCTAGTGTTTCGTCCTTCACCTTTTGTGACTCTTCACACCACTCCCCATTAATGTATAACCCTTTAATCTCATTATTTAGAGATCTCCATCTCATTCTAGCATGAAAGAACTTTGAGTTCATGTCCCTATTTTCAATCTACTATAATCTTGATTTCTGTTTCATCATAATAATCTCTGATTCTGACATTCTTTTTAGCTCTCCTAACAACCCCAATCTCCTTACCCAAAGATTCTCTTGTAAGTTCCCTTCATCATTTCTTTGGTCTAAGTGTTCAATTTCCTCTAGAATTTTTTTTTCTCCCTCTCACTATTTACTACTTGCTCCCTCCACTGTCTCAGAGCCTACTTAAGGCCTTTCAACTTTGTTTTTACCTTCTCCAAACTATTACCACTATTCACCTCTCGCTTCCATGTCTGTTTGATAACATCCTTGTATCCTTCTATTGCAAACCAAGCATCAAATACTTTAAATGACTTAGGCCCCTAGTCAACAACCCTATTTTTAACCACTAAGGCACAGTGGTCAAATACTACCCTGCTCAGTATATATTGAGTAGAGCCAGGCCAGATTTCCAACCACATATCAGATACTAGGGCTCTATATCTAACAGACTTCTAGCAGTTCCGTTTGGTCTATACCATGTAAATGTCCTCCACACTACAAGGATCTCAAACAACTGACTTCTACCTATAAACGCATTTAACCTTTCCATTTCTAACCTATTTACCCTTTCTTGGTCGATACCCTTCCTTTCGCTAGGATACCTAACTGCATTAAAGTCACCTACCACACACCAAGCTAGGCTATTGTTAGTGTCCATTGTACATACAATTTCTTCCCAGAGTGTCATTTTCTCACTGTTTATACATGAAGAATATACATTAATGACCCCAATTTTCACTACACGATCTCCCTCCCAGTTTTATACTCTCCTACGATGACAATGAATCCTTCACCCTCCACAGTCTTTATGCAATTGAATATCTGATTGTGCCAACATTGTGAGAATACCCATTCGTCAACATCCACACTCCTGTGCACCCAATTGATGTTATTAGACCCCATAATGCATAAAATTTCTGGCTATTAACAGTCACCAACTTAGTTTCCTGGATACAAATAATTCTTGGTTTTTCCTTCCTAACCAGATTATGCAAATATTCTCACTTAAAGTCCCCCGATCATTTAATATTAATGTTGACTAGACTCGTAACATTTTGTTCATCCCCTCGCCTCCCTTTTCCTCAAGGAGTTTGCTATTGTTATAGCTCCTTAAATCTATGAATAATGTTTTCTTCTCCTAACAAGCTTACCACCCCCAAATCTCTAACAATATTCTAGAAATTGTATTTCTCAAACGTAGAAGCACTCTGCTTAAAACACCTATTGCAATTAAAAATGTTACTATCATTGATTGAACATGAGCAGTTTGGTGTTATTGACCTAGATAGAGCTAAAAAGGCATTCGGTGATCCTATGTTTAAGCTTATGTACTTTCTCTTGCGGTGGCATTTACTCGATTCTCCCCTCAATAGTGGTAGTCTTGCTTCGAGCTCTTCTTAATTAATGATTTCTTTGTTGATCAGCACTATTACCCCTGTCTTGCCTTTGCTTTGATTATCCTTAATCTCGCTTTCAGTGTTACCATGCAAGTTGGACTCCCGCTGATTTAGCTCTGCTTGCTTACTTGCGTCAATGAGTATATCCCGATTGTTGAGCGTATGTAGCTCTGCTTGCTTACTTGCGTCAATGAGTATACTCCGATTGTTGAGCGTATGTTCCTGCCTAATGGATTTGGTTACAAGCAGCACTAGAGTTTCGCTCGCTGTAGTTCTTCGGGGGTGTGCATCTCATAACATGATTCTATTACTGTTAATGTCTCCAACGTTTACTTAGACAAACGGTTCATTATGCTAGACTCGTTGAAGAAGTTGTGTACAAAGGTCACAGTTTCAGACCCCGAAGAAGGTTTTTAGACGTGCACCATTACCATATGGGTTGGTTATGTCTGTCTAAAGAAAATAATATACTAAATTAATTTTATAATAATTATGGTTTTTTAATCATTATAGTGTTATTTGATTACGAAGACGTATAACAAATGAGTTAACTTACTATTTTTTTAATTTAAAAATATTTCATTCACCTCCTCATCCTTATATTATAAGGTGTCATAATTTCATTAATTGAGACTATATGACATTATAATCTTAAACCACACAATAATTTCTCCATATATTTACAAATTAATAAAAAGTTAAATCAATAATAGTCAGTATAAATTAACCGTAGTTACTTATTGACTTGACTTGGAAAATTTAACAAAAAAACACACAAGATGCCGTATCACATGGTTCAAAGACTATCAAATATCAATTACAAGCTAAGTGACAAAAGAGAGGCATTTACCTTTAAACTTCATCTGTCACAACCTAGCTTGATTTGTACCTTTAAATATATATAAGCTATTGGAAATTTGGAATAGGATTGTATTTGATAAAGCAAAACTCGATGAGTTAGAGATTTTTATAATTGTATAGTCGCATATTTGGTTTTGAGCTAAGTTTGAAAAATTGAGAATACAATGTTCTTTTTCTAATTGGTGTATGAACCCACTTTGTTTGCTTAGCGGAGATCAGATAATGTAAACTAAGACAGTAGGATTTAGTTAGAGTGAGTTTCAGGAGTGTTAGGATAGAACGGAAATTTGTTGTCCTTGTTTGTCACATTGTGTAGGATATAATTTATGCAGAGATACAACTGCATAAGAAGAAATCGTGAGTTTACAAGAAAAGTTCGGTAGCGGGTGCGTAGTGAATGCGTGAAAGTATGCCCGGAAGTATTCTACGGAATTATTTTATTCATCTTCTGTGTGTATTTCCTTTCTTTTGGTAGTATGTTTGGAAGGTTACATAGTTCTATTATTTGTAATGGTGTAGGGATAGTGGAGTAGTTTTATTTTGTTTTCTTAATAATTTTATTTGTTTTATTGTATAAGAGTTATTTGTAATGGTATAGGGATAGTTGAGTAGTTTTATTTTGTTTTCTTAATAATTTTATTTGTTTTATTGTATAAGAGTTGGATTATCCCTTATCCCTTATATGTGCTGTCATGTAATCCATTTAGTTCCTTAATTACATAAACTGATATCAATTCAAAGAATGCCTTATGAACAAAAACATTTGCCCAGTAAGTTTAACTCAACTATGATACAAGGAGTTCCTATTTTCAAGAGAAAATCTTAGCTCAACTAGATTCTTAAACAGTGGAAGATCAAGACTAAAAGGGTATGTCTCTACCCTAAAATCTCCCAAAGTCAGAAATTCAACATTATTTAATTGTTTTAGAGTCTCACAAGCAAACTGGTTAGCATAAAAATTCTTGATACCATACACTGTCATATAAACTTTGGAACAGTTCAAGAGCTGGAGATTTATGTGTGACTGAATTCCAAAGGCTTTTGATTTTGGTACACCCATGTGTTATCTTCTTATTCTTTTAATATGCTTTTGCTTTTTTCTACAAAATATCTTTGATCCTATTTTCCTTTCGTAAACATTTAGTGAAGATTTAATAATTAAGATACTCATTTCAGTGTGAAATAAAAGCCACTTCAAATGTGATTCACATCCTCTATAACATGTAAACTACTGCAACAGAATTTGGCTCCCTTGTAACACTTGTAAAAGGGAGATTATTATTTTTCTATTTCTTTTATTCTTCAAAAATTTACTAAATGTTTTTATTTTTTTAAAATTAGTTAAATAATTTATTTACTTTTTTCTTTTTCAATTTTTTTTTATATCATCTACTTTAACTATTAAATACTCTCACGTACGTTCTTCCTTAAACATCCTTAACAGATCACATTCCTGTTCCTTTCGATTGATTGGTAAAATGTTTAACAAGAAATTTTCATTTATTGCAATGTTTTCAAAATTTTGTACACTGAATTATAAGGTAAGACTGAGTGAACCCGAAGATCATTTCAGTACTCTTGAAAAGACAATGTAGTTGCAGATACTTTAGTTCACATATTAGAGCCTTTCAAGCATAGAACAAAAGTTGAAACCGCTTATTAACATGAAAAACTACATTGGAGTTTACCACACTAAGTATAAATTTGCATGAACTGTGAAAACTTAAGGAATAATACAAAGTGTGCAGGGAAAATTTGATGGAAAAATACCAAAGAGAACAAACAAGACAAGAGTATGACACACATAAGAGAATGACATCTCTTTCATAACAAAACCTTAAGACATTAGGTTTGTGGGTCTTCTTTCTTATAAGTTGTTCAACCTTCTCATTTCTAGTCAATATGAAACTTAGACCCACACTTAAATATTTAATAAAATGAGATAACTCCAATGATTTTACAAGCCAAAAATAAGTCACATTCAAACACTAGCAGATAAGTTTTGACAAACACACAATATTCTTATAAAATTTTGGAAACAATGATGTTTAAGATAAACAAAACTAGAATGTGTGGGCAGGGAACCACATTAGAATCCTCGAAATAAAATTATCTTGCGTGAGTTATGCCCACACAACCGAATGCAAAATTAAATATAATAAATGGTAGAAGCTTGTGAGGGCCAGACCATACTTATAATAAAAATATATATTTTTAAAAAGTTATAAAAAAATCTTATTATTATCACAAGACATAACCCTTAACCATCATACCAGAAGCACTTTTATATCATGTTACGATTATTATTATTATTATTATTATTATTATTATTATTATTATTATTATTATTATTAATTCAATATACTTAACCATCAGACCACGCTGCTTGCAATTAATTAATTATAAATAATATTTTAGTGCATGGGTCTGGCCCCCGCTTGGTTTTATCTTTTTTTTTTAATTTTTTTTTGTGTTTTGCGTGGGTCTAGCCCACTATGTTTAAAATTAATTAATTACAAATAATATTTTGGTGCATAGGTCTGGACCCCGCTTGTTTGTTTTTTTTTTTAATTTTCTTTGCATTTTGTGTGGGTCTAGCCCAAGCTGCTTGCAAATAATATCTTGGTACATGGGTCTAACCCCCACTTGGTTTTATTTTATATTTTTTTTTAATTTTCTTTTGTGTTTTGCGTAGGTCTAGCTCATGCTGCTTACAATTAATTAATTGTAAATAATATTTTGGTGCGTGGGTCTGACCCCCGCTTGGTTTCATTTTTATTTTTTTTTAATTTTC
>Ga0209700_106589_pt1 | contig 17755 bp, 14 predicted proteins | sample SiratroredBW_FD_187528 | JGI IMG/M metagenome (GOLD analysis project Ga0209700, IMG submission 187528) | Root nodule microbial communities of legume samples collected from California, USA - Siratro red BW (SPAdes) (version 2) | ecosystem: Host-associated > Plants > Roots > Nodule | place: USA...
GTGCTACGAGGTAGCTGACAAGGGATTGATGTGTGCATTTGTTGAGAGGTGGCATCGGGACACCAATACCTTTCACATGCCATTTGGTGAGATCACAATCACACTGGATGATGTCTCAAGCCTACTCAATCTTCCAATACCTTGTGCTCCAGTTGTTTTGTCTGATCTCATTATTACAACAACAAATCCAAGCCTAAAGGCAACCTTGCGAACCCATTCAAGTAATTCATCTCGACTACCAAACACCTGCACAATATATCACATTCGTATGTAACTAATTTACAATTCATAAACATAAATAAAAACAAACATTACCTCATCAGTTATGAAATCAATAATGCAATCGTCTTCCCCACCCAAGGAACCACTTTCCAGTTCATCAGATACTTTGTTTACTTCCTCTGAATATAGATTTAGACTATCCATCTCTGTAATATAACATTTCAATAGCTAATAAGAAACAAAAGAAAAAAATAAAGAATTCGTAAAAAAAAAAAATTAAAACCGGATGGATAGTGTGATAATCCCATCCGGTTTGCAAATTGTGAACCGGATGGCCTTCCTCATCCGGTTCACAATTTTCAAACCGGATGGGATTATCACACTATCCATCCGGTTTTAATTTTGTCTTTTGAGAACCGGACAGCAACCACATTCGGTTCGTAAAATGAGACCCGGATGGCACCCCTCCCCTCTATGCCATCCGGTTCTCATTTTACGAACCGGATGTGATTGTTGTCCGGTTCTCAAAATACAAAATTACAACCGGATGACAGTAGCCCAAAACCCATCCGGTTTTCAATTTTTTTTTCCATTTAGACAACCGGATGGGATGTCATCCGGTTTGTAAATTGAGAACCGGATGGCACCCCCTTACTCTGCATCCGGTTGTCACTTTACGAACCGGACGTAGAGCTGTCCGGTTCTCAAATTTCCAAAATTGTTAACCGGATGGGCTCGTCCGGGTACTCAGCAGAAAGTTTGAAAAATCCACAAAATGCAAAAATCTTACCTCTCTGAAGTTCCTTTCCTTCAATAAACACTCTATACTTGTTGGAATGACTTTTCTACCGTTGAATCACAATTCAAACGTTGAAAAATGGCAACGCAAAAGGAGTATTGCAGAGAAGATGAAAGGAAGAAGCTTCGCGGACGGTGGTGCAGGTAAAAGAGATGAGGGTTGTTTTATTAAGGGAGGGTCATTTGTGTAATTTCAGGAAGGGTAATAATGGAATAAAAAAATTATGGGGGTGCAGGAAGAGTATATGGGGGTGCAGGAAGAATTTGTCCATTTTCCACCCCAAACGTTGCCCCAAGAGGCCCACCTTCCAAGCCCAAACCCATTACTGGTTCTACTGTTACTAATATTCTTCCTTTACATCAATATTATTTTTTGAGTTATGTTTTCGACCAAAAATTAAAATAATACTATTTTCTTAAAGTTAAAGTAACAAATGTCAAACATTATACCTTTGTTAAAACAACTAGAGAGCATCTTTCTAGCTTTATTACGAAAAGCATAATTGCTTTCAGTTGTATTGATTATTAAATTCTTTTTATACACTTATTCAAATTATTGCACGATATATTAGTAATATAGCAACAACTTAAATAATTTAATTTTATTGATATTTCAGACTAAATTAAAGTTTAACACATGTTTAATAGATAACGGTGTTATCATAATTTTAACCCTTATTTACTTGTGTCATGACATCATGCAACTACACTACATTCCCTTGTCATCTTCACCAACACCAAGATCGGTCTCCACCTTTTCACAACTGCAAGTAGTGATTGTATCTTTATTGGCCTCAAATGCAAGTGTACTGTGCCACTTAATTATTAATAGATGACTTCTCCAACCTCCGCTGCACCCTATACGACAACTGCTATCGTGCATATTCATTGCCTCCGCCGCAGCCTCGTCGGGTCGCCAGCGTCACCATGCATGTCCCCAAGCTACGTTTTAGAGTTCACTACATCCCTCAGGGTCACATTGAGCGAGCCGCCACCTCACTCTTGCTCCCAAGGTCCAGTGCACCACCTTCGTGGTTGACGAAACTGGCAGCGACAAAACCACCTCCTTCGTTGACGCGGTCATACACCTCCCTGCACTATGGCTTCATCATCTCCCTCGCCACAGCCTCCGGCACCGCCCTCTAGAACTGCCCTAAATACAGAACAGAGTACCCCAAATCATCGTCCCATGAAGTTTCTTTATGGGAGTACCCGGAGCTTGTGGGCCTGTGTTGATCATGGGTTTAGCGGGTAGTATCCGCTTTGGCATGAGAGAGTCTCAACTTTCGGTTGAATATACCACAAAATAACTGATAAAGCTCTTCATCCTTCACATCAAATGGAAGGTTGCCTACGAAAACAGTTCTCTTGTTGTCATAAAGAGGAACACTTTCCCCTTTAAGTTTCTTGTAGGGTACATAAGCCCCCATCTGGTGTAGAAGTTCATGGTGCAGAATATGCATTTGGAGCTCATAACTACCTAACACGTGCCGTTTTGGAGGTTGAACCTCGACAACGCCCTGGCTTCAATTTTAGGGAGTCAATACTCATAGGAACCAGAACTCTGACACATATCACTTAATTGAGAGTTGCTACCACTTCTGCAAAGACATCTGACGGAGAAATCCATTCCAATATACGTAAATCGATTGGCCATGTTAGGTTCAATCGGGAGTTGCATTCTTCCTGAAGCACTAAGGGCATGATCCTAATTACCAGCCTCGAGACAGCGAAAATAGAAAGCTACGAAGTAGCTTCAATTGTTCATCCTCAATCTCAACGAGTCAAAAGCACCTCTTCATTGTTTCGTCAGTCACCCCTAAAAGGTTGTTTTTCATCGTCATGGCCTTCGAAGGAATTGAGAAAATCCATCAACCTTCGTCATCTCTCTCCAGGGGCATCCCGTGGCTCACCACCACCATCTTAACTACTTTCTTTATTTTTCAATATATTATTACTCTTGAGAGACTATTGGCTGCCATATGTCAATGACCCAAGTTTTGAGTACTTTCCACTCGGCACATCAACTAACTATGCAATGTTATCTCGTGTCTCATTTATCCCCCATATTCTGGATCTGTAGGAAAGTATCGACTTACATTTGACTTATAAAGCTGCAATCTTGCCGGTTTGATATTGAAAATTGGCAACTACGTCTTTGGAGAGAGAAGTAATGAAGAAACACCTTCGGCAACACAAATCACTCAATAATTTTCGTGATCTTTTTAATTTTCGAAATAAATTATTTTATTTCAATAGTTGATGTTAAAAGCTTGTTATTATTATAACACATTTAGTCTCTGCAATATCTTTTTAATTTGATTTTCACAGGGAATCCATGGGCAACCTTACGTATCTCTCGATGAGATCTCTTGATTCTCGATCCTCTTGTTATCAGGTCCTCTTAATTTACTATTAGACTTCACGATCTGTCATGATTCAGCATCAGGTCCTCTTGGCTCATCATGAGATCTCACGATTCGTGATCATTTAGCATCAGGTCCTCTTGGCTCACTATGAGACCTCACGATCTGCGATCATTACACCGAGAGGTGTATAAACATCTCGGCACCACTCTGAGAGGTGTAAACATCTCAGCTTCATAGCTGGCTCATCAACTTCTATCAGCTTCGAGCTTCATTCTCATGCCTTTTGGGAGATAGACTTGCACAGAAAGCTATCCGTTCCAGGAGAAAAAGTAGCTCGAGCTTCTATCAACTTATATAAGCTTCTATCAGCTTCTATCAGCTTCTATCAGCTTCTATCAGTTTATTTGTTTATATCAGTTTCTCGACTTTTTAGTTTTATACCCATAGACCGTGAGGTGTATCATTATAACTTTTAACAATTCAGATGAAGAGAGTTGTCACATCACACTCAGAAAACGGGACACACGCAAATCAAGAAAAGACGAGTGTAAATCTACCTTTATCACTTATTTTCGGACGGCGAGCGCGACAAAACTAATCATTACCTACTCAATACAAATCCTCTTCAGTCGTTACTCGCCCTCGAGGACTTGGGGGGCCTATGTACTATACGGTTGACCAATGCACAACCAGATTATAATAATATCTGGATATATCTCATAACTAATTCTGTTATAGAATCATAACAGAATAACAAAATACAACAGAATGGATCTAAACTCATCAAGCTCATTACTACGCTTATCAGGCTCAGTCACCTTAATCAAGGTACTTATATACTCTGACCTAAATTATATGCACTCTCCATCTAATTTTAACTTGAGCGTCGAAGTGCCTGCAGGACCCTCTCTTGAGACAGTAAAATTCAAAGCGTTGAAAATATCGAAAACATAAAAAAAAAGAGTAATATCAAAAGCAATCAAGAAACAATTCTCTAAGATATTGTTATTGCTGGAGTCAATAGATTCGTTGTGATAAAAATTGCAAAACACATCGAGAGTGTTCTTGATGGTCTGTCACATTAATATAATCCCTTCATTACATCATGTCTAGACCCGTATACTGTTGAAGATATTAAGTCTTGTCCAAGAAAAAAGTTTGAAAGACGTCGTCTTATAACTGATAAACTTTTTCAAGCTCATAAGTCAAAGACTTTTCTAAAATTATTTTTCACCCTCCTCTAATAAGTTTGGACTGGCCAACCTCAAACCAAGAATGTCCCTCAATCTTTCTCAGAATCAAGAATTCAATATCCTCATCAAACCATTGAGTGCATTATTTGACTGGCACCGTAAATCATACAGTTTATGTGCACAAATTCTCTAATCTTCAAGCCGATATCGATTGGAAATTTCATCCAAATAACTCCACTGTCTAAATATTTGATACGTTCACCAAGCCATATCTGACACGTCTTTTAGCTATCACAAAATAATAATGAAACAAAGTTTCCTTTCTATACTTATGCCTATCTTTTTTTCTCTCCTTCCTTTTATCCACCAGTGAACTAAAATATTTATTTTTCGCGTACTCACGTATCTAATATATTAATTTACAACAAGATTGTTAAAAATTCACTTATTAGATATTCACTTATTAGATTTTTTTTATCATTTTCCAATTCCATATTAAAATTGTAAGAAACGAAACACTTCCTTATGTGAGATGCTGATAATAACAACAATATTATTATTTTCATTTAATTTGAAAACGCTAAGAAAAACATATTGAAAACAGACATAAGTATTTATCTACTTAAATCAAATCTGAAAATCTTCATGGACGAAAATAACTTAAATGAATGGGTCAAAAGAAAAGTCACAGACAAAACAGATTTAAATAACAACCTAGCTTTTTAACCATTCATTAACGTATCATTAACTAACCTTATAAGGATATTGGCAACTTGTCAATTATTTTAGAAAAATTAATTAACCAAATTCTTAATGTTTAACCTTCTCATAAAACCAAATACTTGAAATCCATTGAATATGATCACCATTTTCATGAAAATTTCAACAACTATCTTACTAGTATAGTCAGAGCCTTTAATGGAGAAAAATACGTAGACTTAGAGAAACAATTTACTAGCAGCAATATGAATGTATGTTGAATCACCCACGATTTACTAGCAGCAATATGAATGTACGTTGAATCACCCACCAGCTCTCGTGTCTTTCTCTTGATGTATGTTTTCACTTTATTAAACACCATCATTGTTTCTTTAGTTATATTTGTGAGTTTGATTTTGAAATAGATTCTCTGAAATGACTTTAAAATATTATTTAATGTAATTTTAAATAAACTGTTACACGAGAAATTACTTTGAAGTTAAAAATGGGTATACTAAGTTTTGCGATTAATTTAGTTTTTATAATTTATAATAAAAACATTTAAATATAAATCACGTTTCCTCGAATTAATTTATTAAAAATAAACTCTATTCCAAAATCAACTTTTACAATTCTAATTATAGAACACATTTCTTAGTTTAAATTCTTTTTAAGATAAAAAAAAAACCCCGAAGTTAAAGAATTTTTAAATAGTATAGCCAACTTATAGGCAATCATTATGAATATATTCATATTGATTACTCACAAAGCCTACAATTTATCGATTGTCATGATTATGCAGGACACAGACATAGAATTGTAAATAAACACGAAAAAGGAGACAGACAGAATTGTAAATAAACACAAAGCTTCGTTCAGAAAGATGGTGTCTTCCGAGAAACAAAGTAACATCCCCTCCATTTTGCACATGTTTGACCAATACATGGAAACTAAAATGAGATTGCAGAACACTAAAAGAACAAAAAGCAAAATTTCAAACGATTATTCTGGGAGGAGTCAAAGCACAATACTCAACAGCAAGAAATTCGGTTGTCACCCATAATACCGATTCCTACCCGCACTAGTCTCAAACTTTTCTCAGTACTTGTAGTTTTCAACATGGAGGCTCTCTGCGGCACCCTCACCAAGTTGTGAACTACCCTTGTAGGTTCCAAGAGTTGCCTCTGAGTTAGCCTTGGCTCTTACCAACAAGGCTTCTTGAGCCTTCTTCACATTCTCCTCTTTTCCACCCCATGCCTTGAGAGTGCTCTGTTGAAGTGCCCTTCCAAAGGAGAAAGAGAGTGTCCATGGCTTCTTCCCATTCACCTGGTTAATGGCATTCAGGTTGAGGGATGCCTCCTCCTCACTCTGCCCACCAGACAAGAAAACCACGGCAGGAACTGCAGCAGGCACAGTTCGCTGCAGGGCTCTAACAGTGTGCTCAGCAACCACCTGAGGAGAAACCTTTGCAGATTTAGATCCAGGGGTCACCATGTTTGGCTTCAGTAGAGTTCCCTCAAGAAGAGCATGGTGATCATTCAAAGCCTTGTAGCATGCTGCAAGGACACGCTCTGTGACAGCGGCACACTTGTGAATGTCATGAGGTCCATCAACAAGGATCTCAGGTTCAACAATGGGAACCAGCCCATTTTCCTGGCATATCACAGCATATCTGGCCAAGCCATAGGCATTCTCATGGATAGCGAGCTCAGATGGCTCGTTGGGACCAATCTTCAGCACGGCACGCCATTTGGCAAATCGTGCACCTGCTTCATAGTACTTGGCACACCGCTGGCCAAGGCCATCTAGACCCTGAGTGGTGGTTTCCCCATCAGTTCCGGCTAGCTCAACGGTACCCTTGTCAACCTTGATACCAGGAAGCACACCAGCCTCCTTCAACACATCAACAAAGGGCTTGCCTGCATAAAATTTATTCACAACAAGGTTAGTAGTGTAAAAGCAATGACACTATGATCCATCTGCATTCAAATTAAGGCAACTCCACTAGTAAAAAAGCATATTGGCTAGCCAAAAGGGAAAAATAAAAGAAACAAATCATGAAAATAAGGTTTCAAAAAACAGCACAAAACTTATTGCAATTTCTTAGGTATTTATAGTTTCGTTCTCAAATCAAACTTAGAAATTCACCTCAATAATATGCTTAATTACATCTAAGCAGCTTTGGGAATAAAGATTTACATAATTACATGAACATTAAAGCATCTACCAAATTGTATCTAACTTTGTACTTAAAAAACAAGTTTCCAACAAAAACGGTGGTATAATTGTGGCTGCATCTACCACATTTGACCACAATTTTCTGCAATTGACCACAATTTAGAAAACCTTGATTGACGCAACACAGTAAATCTCGATACCCAAAGATGCAATTTTTCATCACAAACTAAACCAATTAAGATCCTGGAAAATTGAGTACCTGAAGCAGTGCTCTGGTAGAGGGTTTCCTCAAAGAGGATGACACCACTGAGGTACTGAAGAGCACCAGGAGCAGTGAAAAGCAGCTCCCTAAGAGCACGCCTGTTGGATTCAACGTTCTCTACGTTGATGCTGGCCAAACGCTTACCAATGGTTCCGGTCGACTCATCAGCAGCAAGAATACCCTTTCCAGGAGTGCCAATGTAAGCAGCATTGGCAATAAGCTCATCTGAAACCAGAATCATCAATCAACACCACCACACACACATCAATTCCAAACTCCCAAAATAATAAACAGCATAGAACATAGACAAATCAAAAACATGAACAAAATAAACCGTAAACAAGTTGAACTTCATAAGATGTGGATTTGAAAACAGTTCGCAAGACAAGGAACGCAGAATTCATAAACCAGAACAAAACCCCTCGTAAGAGCACATGCATGAACAATCAGATACCATTTCTCATGAAAATTCAAATGAAAAACCAGATCTGAATCTCTCAGATCTAAATCCACACAAACAAGTTCAAACAAACGGCTAAGATAAACGGATCAGTAGATAAACACACGAAACAGTTAGATCTAGAAAAAAACGATAGGTATGAGAACAGATCGAAGTAAAAGCGAGAGAGAAAGAGACCGAGAAAGAGAAGTACCATGGTACTTGCCCTTGAAGTGAGACATGATCGAGGAGGAGGAAGAAGACGATGAGGTAGTTGAACGGAGAAAAAGAGGTAGGTATGAGGTTGTGAAGAGTGAACACAAGTAAAAAAGGGTTAAGAGGGGTTTATATAGTGGTGTGATAACGATGTTGCGTGGGGAAGACGACAACAGAAAAAAAGACTAGGGTCTTAGGAAGCGCACTCGCGAAGCGTCGACCTCGGTTTGTTGGGTTGCGTGGTGGGTGTGTTGTGTCTCTGTGGACTGCCGTTGGAATCGAAGACACCAAAACTCAATGGCGGTTTTGGTTTTCTGTGGACTGACCGGCCCACCTTTATTGGGCCCAACGCCGTTTGTACGGCGAGTCAATGCAAGCCCACCTGTCCAATGGTATTCTGCAGAGTCATGCAAAGTCTGCCTTCTTTCTGTAAAGTTTTTCCTTTTCTTTTGTCTGGTCTTAAATACCCTTTTTTTATTTCCAAATATAACTGAATTTTGGATATTTATTTTATTTAATAATTAATAACATTTTCAGGAATATTCTATCAATTTATTAAAAAACACTTTAAAATAATTACAAGAATTTTATATTCTTAGATTTTATTATTTCACTTAACCTATATATAAATTAAGTCAAACAAACTCAGTTAATTTATTGTAATTTTTAAGTGAATTAAAATTTGAGTTGATTTTTTCTTCTAACTTAATCTAAGAAAAAGAAATGTTAAATACGTTGACAGATGTTTAATGGATCTAGTAGTTGATTTGAATGTTGTAAGTGAAATTTCAAACACATTTATAATATCTTTTTAGCCATGTTTTTAGGTGAAAAATATATAACAATAAATCAAATATTAGTTGTGAGCTCTTTTTTGTTTAAACCAGCCATATTTAGACTTTCAATTTGAGTAAAAATGGATGCAAACAACCAATAAAACCTTTAAATTTAAAACAGTAGTAGAATTCAATGTAGCAACTATGTTATGAGAAAATATTTTTATATTTAATTTAGAATAATTTGATTTCATGGATTTATAGCGAATAAATAAAGCTTATACATATTGTACGTTCATTTTATATTTATAACTACTTTTTCTTTTTTTTGGCAAGAAGCTACAAAATGAGATGAATCTAAATATTTAGTGGATTTTGAAGAGTTAATTTCAAAAAAGGAAAGTTAATTGTTGTCAAAAATAAAAATGATTCACGAAGGAATGGTTTTAAGACGAAGAACACCCAAACAACATAAGAAATCCAGTTATAAGAAAATAAAAAACATGTAAATGTAAATTGTGATGCCAAGACATCACAACCTCCTTAAGGTGCTACCTATAAATTTGATGGTGATTTAATTAGATTTATTATTTGTGCTTCAATAAATAATAACCCCTCCTTTAATCTTCTTAACAACAACTTATTCTTCCATCATTTTAATTTATTATTTTAAATAATAACCTTTTCTAATTGCTTCAAATAATAATATTTTCTTTCATTTTTTTAAATATTAACTCATTCTTTAATTACTTAAATAATAACTCCTTTTTAATTAATTACACATTATTTGAATATAATATTCCTTAACTTTTATTTTTGATTTGACAGTTTTTTTTCCCTATAATTAGACCTACATACCAAATTAGTTCATTCATGCATATTTATTACCACCAACAACAAAAATATGTGAGAACATATAATATGGCTTTAACAATGAAAAAATATAATAATATGCCGTTGGTTTCTATTTTTTTTTATTGATTTAGTGTTGGTTCTTATTATTATTTTTTTTTATCAAATACTTTTTGAAGGAATTATTTAAATTTTATAGGAATTAAAATGAGAAAGTAGATCATTAGAAAGAGTAAAATTAAATAACAAAAACCTATAAAAAAAAGTGAATTTTACAGGATGTGTAAAATCTAGTTTCATTTTTCTTCTTTTTTTTCCTCTCATAAATGCAAGAAAAACTTCTAAAATTTATTTATACTTTTTCTCTAATTTCATTCTCTAAATCTGTTATTTTTAGAATTTAATTATATTTTGTAAATAGAGAATCAAATATCATCTCCAACTAATCATATCTTTAAATAGAATAAGTTTTCATTTATTTTGAAATAATACATAATACAAGTGCTTAGGATTTTAATATTAGTAGTTAAGATTCTACATATATATTTTTCATATACATTATAATACATGTATTATATATGTTGCACTTCATTCGTTTTCGATCACTCTAAGAGTACTATCCATTCTCTTTTCTAGATATTTCTTTTCTTCTACTTTATCATTTCTTCTATCTTTGTCACAAGGTATCCAGAGCCACAACGCCTCCCACTTCTTCTACTACTTAATGTGAAGATTTTCCTTCCTTCCTTCCTTATACATTTAATACACCCATCAATTTTAAGCTTGACGATGACAACTTTCTTTCTTGAAACAAGAATTTCTTGCTATGCTGGATAGAAGTGGCAAAAGTTCTTTGAAGGATTTGTTGTGCTGGAAAAATTCAAAACGCCTGAAGATGCTCAGTCTAACACCATAAATTCTGCATTTCTTGATTACGATCAACAAGACCAGTCTATTGTGAAGACAATAATGTTTTCTTTGAGTTTCACTCTCACCATTGTTGTGTTAAAAACCAGGTAACAAAGGGGCTCATATTTATTAAAGATGGGTTATATGTTTCTTTCCAAACTTTCTTCCAGCCTCTACTGTTTCAGTTTATAATACTAAACTTGTATCACAATTTTCCAATTACAATGTTTGGCACAATCATTTTGGTCATGCAAATCCTATAGTTATTCAACATATCATGAAACATTGTGTTAATACCCGATTTTGTCCGGGTAAAATATACCAATAAATTTTTTTTATTAATTTATTCAATTTTTGTAGATGCTTTAATCACAAAAAAAATAAATAAAATTGTTTTTAAATTAAATTAATTGAAGTTTCTTGGTAAAATAAAAGAAATGTTTTAAGAAAAATAATAATAATTGAATTTTTAAAGAATTAAAGGTTAATTGTTTTTTTAAAAAAAAGAAGAAACTAATTAAAGAATTAAAATAATAAATAAAAAATGCCTGCCACGTGGCAAGCTAGGAGTGGAGAATTTTCGCCTGCCACGTGGCAAGCCAGGAGTGGAGAGTTTTTGTGAATGGAATTTGACACATGAAAAAGCGGAAAACAGAATGGAATTGGGCACGTGAAGGAGCAAAAACAGAATTGAATTGGGCGTATAAAAAGAGAAGAAAAAAACAAAATTGGAGAGAGGGGCATTTTTGAAGTGCCCTGAAACTGGCGCCTTAGACCAACTAGGCCACCTTGATTTTGTTGTTACATTCTTCCAAAATAAATTCAAATGCCTATTTCGCAAGCCACTAAACTGTTCCCTGCACCCCCACATATTCTGACTTGCACCTCCAGACTTTTGGAAATTTCTGAAATGCCCTCGCCACTAGCTGGTTTGGGCCTGCTACCTGCATCTCCATTAATCAGAATTCGCACCTACAAGTACTTGAAAGCCCTAAAATACCCCTGCAGCTATTTTGGCTGAATTTGCTTCTTGCACCTCCATATTTCTGGATCTGCACCATATCTCTCTCTAATTCCTAAAACACCCTTAATTTAATTGATTTTTTTTCTTTTATCTTTTAACATTGGATTATTCTTTTAAAAAAAAGTATATTCTTCATAAAAGAATTTTGTTTGTTCTAATAAATCCTAAATGACCATTCGCGTCACGTGGGATTCTTTTTTTTTAAATAATAATAATAATAATAAATATCAATTCGTAATTTAAGTTCTAAATGACCATTCGCGTCATGTGGGATTCTTTTTTTTTTAAATAATAATAATAATAAATATCAATTCGTGATTTAAGTTCTAAATGACCACACGCGTCATGCGAAATTTAGTTTAAGGAGTTTCAATTTTCGTTTGGGATTATCAAAAGACCGAACACGTCTGTGATATGCCGAAAATGAAATTAAACTTTCAAACTAATAAATATATAATAATTAAAAAATATAAAATGTCAAAATTTCTCAAAATAACTCAAATTTTGTAGAACTACGTATTCCCTGATTCTTCACCCGTTAAGGATGTTGGTACGTAGGAGCAGGGTGAATCCTTGTCGGGTCCCTTAATTTAAAAATTATTATTTTGTTTTTAATTGTTTTTTTATATATTATATTTTTGGGAAAAATAAATATTCTAAAAACCACATTTGATTTTGATTATTTAATTAAAGGTATTGTCTTAAGACAGGAGCTGTGGGGTGCTAATACCTTCCCCACGCGTAACCGACTTCCGAACTCATTTTTAGTTCGCAGACTTATTCCTTATTCTTTTCTTAGTTTTTCCATAGTTTTTCATAAAAAAATTATGGTGGCGACTCCATTTCTTTCTTTTCATTTGTTTTTATGTGAACCGCCATACCCGTCGTGATTTTTAGGTCGCGACAGCTGGCGACTCCACTGGGGACAATTTTGAGAGTCAGGCCATTTAATTGAATGAGTGAAAACAAATGTGGTTTTATGAATGTTTGTATTTCCCTTTCTTTTTGTATTATGTGTTTTATTTTCTTTATTATGATTTGTTCTATTTGTTTTATTATTGTTGCTGAAATATTGAACCCTAGGATAGACGACATGCTTTATCTGCTATATCTGTCATATCTGCCTGGGACTTTTCTGGTTGTTTTGCAGGTGAGGGGTTGTGTGCATACAGGTTTTACTCCCTTCACACACACACACTCTGCATGCATATTTCTTGAGTGGGATCCTAAAACCCCGGATCTAAAAAGCATAGAATTAAAGGGATTCAGTGATACTGGAATGGATGTACTTTCTACTCTGGTTTTCATGAGAATCTCAGCCAGAGTCTGTTCTCTTATTGTCTGTTCATAAGCTAGTTGTTTAACGACAACTTTGGATAAGATGATAATGAGGGCCATAGCTCTAGTGGCCTTTATACATTTAGGGATTAGGGAACTTACCTTGTGAGAATGCATGTAAAGATCTTAGAACCCTAGGTGTTACACTGCCGATTTGTTTAGAGCACTAAGGGAGAAAAATCATGAACTGCAACCACTCACTGGCATGACAAGACAGAATGTTTGCTATGGAGAATGGAAAAGTGTGGAAATGAATTGTTTAATGCATATCATTCATGTTGTTTTCATGCATCATTATTTTGTTCTAAACAAAATTTTTAAAAATTGTACACCAGATCATGGAAGTTCATCCTGGATTAGAGGTTGAGAAAGGACCAGAAGTTTCTGATTTGAAAAAGAAATTGAAATGTGAACCGATACGAAATAATTTCTCTAATCTCCGGGAGCTTAGTAGGAAGTTGAAGTCTATCCAGAGGGCAGCTTTTAGAAGAAAGTATAGGAATTTGTTAGGGTTGCTGGAGCTGGACATAGAGATGGACATTGTCATCGCACTTGCTCAGTACTATGATCCATCTATGAGATGCTTCTTGTTCCAAGACTTCCAGTTAGTACCTACCATCGAGGAATATGAACAAATCCTGGATCTGCCTTTGGGTGGGAGAATCCCTTATAGACATTGTGAGCAGCATTCTTCTATTTGGACTATATCATCCATCACCAAAATTCCTCAAGACATGCTGAAGAGTCGTTTAATTTCTGTAAGAAACACTAGAGGATTTTCTCAGAGATTCTTGGAAGCGCATCTCCAACAGCTAAGCATAAAAGAAGATTGGGAGACATTCATAGATGTATTGGCTCTCATACTCTATGGAACCATATTGTTTCCTTATTCAAATGATTATGTGGAGTACGCTGCTATTGATATATTTGTGGCTGTGAGAACCAGATTTGAGAATCCCGTTACAGCAGTGTTAGCTAACACTTACCTAGCACTAGATTTGTGCTATGAAAGGAATGTGAGAAAGATGATTTGCTCGGTGCATGTTCTGTATGTCTGGTTGATGTCTCGCATAGGCGATAATATTCTTGGAGTCAGATGTCCGATAGAGCTTGTGACCCATAAGAAGCTAGATAAAAAGACAAGAAAGGAGTGGGCTTTATTTATTGTTGGTCTAAATCAAAAGAAGATCATATGGCAACCGTCATGGCAGCAAAGGTCGAAGCTCATATGTAGTTGTGAGGGCTTCCCTAATGTGCCTCTTATAGGAATAAGAAGGTGCATTAGCTATAATCCAGTTCTAGCTCAGAGGCAGTTTGGCTACCCAATCAGAGGAGCGCCTACACCTGATGTCTTAGTACCATTTGTGTGTTATTATCAGGATGGATTTGTGAATGACACTTTATGTCAGATCCGCAATGCTTGGAAGAATATATTATGTGCGAAAAAGGACACTAGATCATGGTCAGTTGACAGAGAAATCCCTTATCAGCAGTGGCTACTAGACAGAGTAAGAGAAGTCAAGTTGCCTTATAAATTGACAGATCAGGAGCCTTTGGGAGAACCTATGCTTAAGGAGCCTACACTTGACACAAGATCTGAAGAAGTTCAGAAACTGAAAGAAGAGATCGAGCAGTTGAAGAGGAAGAATGATGTGCTGAATAATGACATGCAGAGCCTTCAGCATGAATATTTGAATGTTAAGGTAGACAATGAAAGGTTGATAAAGAAGCAGAAAGTTGATAAGGAATGGGGATAACCCAGGAGTTAACTGCTACTAAGGCTGAATTGACTACGAGAGCTAGAGAATGGGAAGCAACTATGCACGCTGAGCGCCAGGAAACCAGACAGAACAGACAAAAGATTGTAGAAGAATTGTATGACTTACAGGACAGGTTCCACAACAAAGAGTTGCAAATGAAAGAAATCGTGGCGGAATATGAAGAGAAGCTGAAAGAGGAGCAGTGGCAGAAGATGGAGGCTGAAGAGAGGTACCAGATGATGATGACTCAACTGGAGAACCATGTTGCGGATCAGAAATGAGACATTACTCATTGGAAGACGTGTTTCGCACAGTTGGCTACTTTAGCCAATGGAGCTATTGAAGATGTGCCTAGAATGCTGAGAGAAGCAGATTCATCTCTGATGTTCTTTAACTTCCCGGATTCTGTCCAAATCTTTATTAATCATTGTAAATATTTAGTCGAGCAGATGAAAGTTATAATTGCTCGTTCTAGGGATTGATTTTGTTTCGTATTGGTTCGATACATTGATTTGTGATATCAGACAATTTTTTCTTCATATCAATACAAATACAGGTTCAATTTCCATGAATGTGTGCACAATTTTCACAATTATTATTTAAACAATGTGCATACATTTTTATCTTTCTCTTAGCATTCATATTGCATTTTTATTTAATTTTCTCATAATAAAAAAGTAGAAACATATAAAAACGGCAAATATTCCGTGTCATCGCTACAGAACTCGTGCCAACAGCAAAAGAATGGACAACGAAGTGCAAGAGAGCATGAAAGCTGACATAGACCAGCTGAAGACTCAGATGGGCCAGATGTTTGAAATGATGGTGGCTTTGAAAGATGCGGTTATTGTCCGCAATGAAGAAGCTCAGTCTTCACATCCCCCTCTACTTCAACACAGTAACCTTAATGGGGGAAATAGAAACACTCGTGAATCTCATCCATATGGTATGCCCTTGAATTACGAGCCTGTGTATGAAGAGTATGAAGAGTAAGGAGATATGCCAATGGGTAGTGCTGCTAATCCCAAAGGTCAACCTGAAATTACTCAAATGTCATCTGCTAGTCGTATGGAAAAAGTAATAATGGATAAAGTCCCATCTAAGATTCAACCACGGGTTTTGCCAATTCATATAGGAGAAACATCTGTGATGAAGAATAATATAAATGAAGGAGTTCAAAGCATGATGTTTAACGCTGATATGACGAAAAGCAAGCTGGAAATACTGGAATAAAGACTCCGGATGATTGAAGGAGCTAGTGCCTATGAGTTCGGAGATGCTGCTGGGCTATGTTTGGTACCGGATGTAGTAATACCCCCAAAATTTAAGGTGCCAGAATTTGAAAAGTATAAGGGAGCTACTTGCCCAAAAAGCCATTTAGTCATATATTGCAGGAAAATGGCTGCTTATGCTCATTATGAGAAGTTATTGATGCATTTCTTTCAGGAGAGTCTTACGGGGACGACCTTAAACTGGTACATGCATTTGGAATCAGTTAAAATCCAAATATGGAAAGATTTGGTCAATGTTTTCATAAAGCAATACAAATACAATATGGATATCGCTCCCAATAGAATGCAGCTACAAAGCCTATTCAAGAAAAGCACTGAGACCTTCAAAGAGTATGCCCAAAGATGGAGAGAATTGGCTGCTCAGGTTGAACCACCTCTTCAGGAAAATGAAATGACCACCATGTTCATCGAAACATTGCAATCCCCATATTACGAACATGTGTTGGGAAATGTATCTTCCAACTTTTTTGATATAGTTATTATCGGTGAAAGGGTTGAATACGGGCTTAAAAGTGGAAGAATAGCACAAAATCCATCCGCGGTTAATAATGCTAGAAAGCCCAGATTCAACAATAATAGGAAGAAAGAAGGAGAGGTACAGACAGCTTCAACCGTGCCACATTGGGGAGGATATCAAAACCAGTTTCTACCGAATTATAGACCATCATAGACATATGTTGCGAGTGTTATGCCAAATTATCAATATAATGCCCCTCGGCCACAGACTGGATATAGACCGCCAATGGCAGCCCATAATGCTTATCAACCCAATCCAGGGGTTCAGAATCATAATCAGGCACCAAATCAAAACTTTGGTCAAAGGAACAATACAGGAGAGAGGGCGATGAAGTTCACTCCTTTGCCAATGACTTATGCAGAGTTATTGCCTGATTTGGTTAAGAATGCACTGGTGGCTATATGCCCAGCAAAGACACTACAACTACCATACCCTAGATATTACGATACAAATGCCAAATGTGAATACCATAGCGGAGAAGTGGGTCATTCCACCGAAAATTGTCGTGCTCTCAAGTTCAAAGTACAGTCTTTGATTGATTCTGGGTGGCTCACTTTCCAGGAGCAGAAGCCAAGTGTGGACAAAAACCCTTTGTCTGGTCACTCAAATGCCACGGTTAGTGTTGTAATGGGTGAAGAAGAACCAAGTCTGGTTAGATATGTAAATGAAATGAAGAAACCTATGAATGAGGTTTTCAGAGCAATTTGTCAGGCTGGGTTATTTCAATGTGAACAAAAGGTAGAAGATGGGTGTGGTTTCCATAATAGCATCAATCATTCTATTTATGAGTGTGTTGAATTCAAAAAGTATGTGCAAGACTTGATGGATAGACATATCCTACAAATTTCTCATCAAAAGAAGGAAGAGGGAGTATTTGCTGGTGAAGAATGGGGTTCACAAAGACCGAAACC
>Ga0209700_106592_pt1 | contig 17741 bp, 7 predicted proteins | sample SiratroredBW_FD_187528 | JGI IMG/M metagenome (GOLD analysis project Ga0209700, IMG submission 187528) | Root nodule microbial communities of legume samples collected from California, USA - Siratro red BW (SPAdes) (version 2) | ecosystem: Host-associated > Plants > Roots > Nodule | place: USA...
CTTCTTTAATTTCTTCCTTTATTATCCGATCAGATACAAAATAAAATTATACTATATAAATTAATTTTAATTTATCATAAAAATACAATTCAATAAAATAAAATGAAAAAAAAAAAAAAAAAAAAACATGTTAAAATGAGAGAGTAAGAATAGTTTATAAAATATTTTAACAAAAACTAGTTTATTTTTATTGATATATTTATAACAATATATAATAAAAAATGTCCTCATTTTAATATATATACTATTCTTAAGTATAGTTATTTCCTTTATATATGAAATACATAAAGCTGATTATTTTAAAACTGTTTCATTCAAATTTTATTTTTCAAATAACATTAAATAAATAAAAAATAAAAAATAATAAAAAATAAAATATATTTTAAAGGATTCATTTCTAATAATCTTTTAATTAGAATAATTAATAATAACTTAATTGTTTTAAATTTTAAAAAATATAAATGCAGGCAATATTTATAATTTTTCTAGTAATAACAAAAAATGTTACCTTTTCTTAATAGAAAAAAACCTAGAAAACTAGAAATTTCATGAAATATCTTTTTGGTATATTTATTAAAGTACACTTTATTGTTTAAAGACGGTTTCTTTATAAAAGCCAATCCCTTACTTCATATACCATTAAATTTCTAATTGAAGCTTTTATTTACAATAATCCTTTTGCTTTAATATAAACTCATGCGAATATAGAATAAGTTTTATTAATAGACAACAAGAATAAGTTAGCAACATTTTTTTTAATAATAAAAAGAGAGGCTAACAACCTTTCATTTTAATCCAAATTTATTATTCAATTAGTCTTATCGTTCAATTTCTAATTTATTGCCATTCTATAATTTTTTAAAGGTAATCAACATTTTCATTCTAAAAATGTTGTGATGTGAAGCTAAGATGAAAACATTAAAAAGTATAAAGTAAAACTCACTAAAAGTCCCGAGTAATTAATTAATTAATGAAACTCGTCCAAACCTGACCTTTACTAATTAACACCCGAAACCTATGAATTAAACTCCTAGGAATGAAATGCCTAATTAATTAATGAAACTCTTAACCTTAACACTAACACTCGAAACCCTAAACCCTAAGTAATTGATAAATTAATTAATACCTAATTAATTTAATCAAATAAATCATGAAACATAATAAAATTAAAACATCATGGATCGATCTACTTATGGTAAAGCAAGCTAGGTCTCACGTGCTAGTCCATCACAATTTGGTGAATCGAGTTAATATTCTCAATTGTTATTCCTTTTTCTATTTATTTAATTTAAATTAAAAATAAAAAATAATTTAAAAAGTTATTCTCTATATATTATTTAAAGGACATAAATATGTAATAGTTAGTTGGATTAAGATTTTCCGTCTGTCTGTTTTTGGAATAAAAATGGATCGAATCAGACTAGTCCGGTGGATTGATTCCTAAAAACTTGCTTTGTCTGATTATTTATTATTATGATTTAATACATTTTATACAAGTTTATATATATTAAAAAAATAATTAATTATCTGTTTTTTTGTTAATCTTTCATTTTTATTCTTATTAATTAATTATAATACATTACTATATTTTTTTATTGTTTTAATAGATGCAGATAAAAAAAAAATAAACACTTAAATTTATTCAAATTGTAAAATGTCTTATAGAGAAGGGCTATTTTTTTTTTTTTCAAAGTATGTCTTTGGTGACAAATTTAAAGTATTTGAATCTACAAGATACTCCTTGATATGCAGAAGATATTCCGGCTTTCTGTAAAGGAAAAAAAAATCAAGAAAAGTAGAAACTGCGTAAAATATATCTTTTTATATTAACATTGTACAGCCTTTTAATTTCTAATTAAAGCTTTTATTAACAATAATCTGCTTGCTTTAAAATGAGCTTGATGCGAAACGACCTTTTATTCATCAACAAAAATATGTTAACTTTTGTGTGCTTGTCTTAAAAGTCAAGAATATAGTAAAATCACAAAAACGTAATATAAAGTTGTTTATAACAATAAAGTTTATATTTAAAAAACTGATCAATTTGTTGGGAAAAAAAATATAAAATTAAGTTGACTGGAAAATAATGGAACATTTTATCATGGTAAACTTTGCAATTTTGCTTATATGATAAAAAAAAGGAAGAAAACTTTGGATAGAAAAACCTATTTTATAACAATTGATGATTTTACCATGCATCAAAAAACATCCATAAAAAGAAAACAAATCTACTTAAAAGAGCTTTTCCCATATCCATGTAGATTTGACAAAGACTATCTTAAGAAACAACATCATAATTTTACACTGTAATCGTACACTTCTAATTCATGATAACGAATGAAAAACAAATATTCCAAATTTGAGTTTGTTTCTCGATTTTATTTAGTCTCCTTTGCGTCCCTGTTCAATACTCCGCAATATCAACTAATCACTACATTCCACAAATCTTTGTAAATATCAGATTAGGAAATTGGAAGTGTAGAGACGCACTCCAACGCTTGATGATCCATCGTACTCTTGTCTATCTCTTCTGCTTGCTCTACTTCTGATGCTGGACTCGACTTCTCAAACTCATATCTACATGCAAGAGTCAAAACATCATGCTGTTTTCCTTGTGTTTCTGCAACATGAAAGATCAGAGTTTTAGTTTAGGTAGTGAGTAAACTGGTATCTCCTTTATAGATAAAACAACAAGAGCCAACAAAAATCTGTTCAAGTGCAAACCTCTTGTTAAAACTGAATGCGGAGATGGAATCCCTGTCAACAACTTCTGGCACATGACGGTTTTCTGAAAATCTAGGAAAGCACAGTCCAAGAACTGTGACCTATCGAAATTTGTCATCTGTTCAAAGCCAAAACATTTGGTCCAAGTTTCTAGCACAGCAGGAACAGCAGGCAAGACTAGCCTCTCCACTCCCAGTTCCATGAGATTCTGATAAAAGAAAAATTCAAGTGAGAAAATGATCCCAAAAAACTTAAGTCAATAACTGGAACACCAGGACTTTTAAGCAAAATCTGACTGTAATTAATTTGAAATTTTTTATAGCCGCTATTACTAATTTCAACAAGGCAGTTTCTACCTAGAAAAGAAATTAATTTAGGGAAGTAAATGTATGCTTTGCATAACATACTCATGCTAATAGCTTTTTTAGTTATTTTGTTAGAATCTCTAGCTAAATTGCATTAAGATTGAACAAAAACAATTGACAAGAGAAATATCCTAATAGAGAGAATAAGGGAGGGTAAGATTGAGGAGAACATTTTGCTGCATGCATGGTGGTAGGAGAAAGAGTATAAATGCATTAAGTGTTGCAAAATTGAAAAGTGTGCCCTTAAGACAGAAAGGTAAATTCTTTTCCTTCTTATGTCTTAGCATGATTTATGAAGCTGGGTGTTTGAGGCAGTTACTCGATTGTCCAAAATGGACATTGCAATATGAGAAGCTGATATGTATGAAACCTTTATCTATAGGATAAGAGATTGGATTCATTTTGGTGATAGCTTCAGTTGAATTCCTTCAGAAAACAATGCAGTATGGATAAACCTTTTGTAAGAGAAATATGTATACTTTTGCATGCCTTATATGTTACCTTTTCAAGCTCATTCATTAAAATGCGGCACATTCCAAGTCGACGATATTGTAATCTGGTACCTACAAGCGGTACCTCAGCTACTTTCTGTCCAAACACCCTATAAAATGAAATGACAAGTCAGAAGACCATGAAATGACCAAATGCAATCACATTTCAGGCAAAACCACTGCTTGATACTTAGTAGTAACTCAATCCTTCACTCACCTAATAGTTGCTACACTAATCAATTCTTCATTTTGCTCCAAAATTGCGGTGTAGAAACCCTCGAAATTCAATCGATTGAGCTCTGACCTACAAATTTCCAAAATACATATATCAGGCTTTGGCTCTGAGGATATAACAAATCATGAACATAGACCATGAACAGATCCATTATTAAATCCTTGTTTTGGTCTTAAAACACTTGCTAACTATTCACAATCATAGAGTAATACAATGACCAAGAACAGAAGCATCGTTTAAATCACATAGATAAGCAAAACTTGAAATTTTAGTTCAGAATTATGGTCCATGTAGAGATATGCATAGAATTTTAGTTACAGTTCTAATATATCTATCTTATGTGTATAAAGAGTTTTGTTGTGAGATAGCTGGCTTATCAGACAACCTATAATACATCATTCAGCGTATATATGGACTGTGTACAAAAGTAGTGGAGGGGAGCATGAGATCATAGAACCATTTACTTAGTTGTGTTACCTTAACTATAGTATAATGGATAGTGTAACAAAATTCTTGTCAATTAACAGTGAAATGCAGATATGCAATGGCTATTAACTTTAGCTTAAAGCCAAAAGTGTACATGACCAGAACTCTCAAGTCAGACCCCACTTGAATATCATTTTAAAAAAGATTATGGATATCTAAACTAGCCACAGCTATTTACTCTTGAAATAAGTTTCCAACTAATATAGAAATAAGATGAACGGAATCCAAGCCAAAGATTTACATATTCAACTCAGCATTCTATAAGAAAGAATTGAGTATGACGCAAACACAATATGCAAATAATTCTTTTAAATATAACAAACATGAGTAAAACGATAGGAGTTTCAGACCTAGAGTTGAAGATAACATCATCAATGATATCTCTACCAGTGAAAGGGTTCTTCAGGGGATTAAAACACTCATGCATCACCGAAAGTGCAACACTGAGTTTGGTGTATTTTTCTACCAATAAGTCATTCAGAGAACTGCCAACATCAGGCCTCTCAGAGTTGTTAAACTTCTCCAATGTCCAAGTTAGATTGTTCGGACCAACAATAAGTGGCTTTCCTAAGAGACTTTGGAGGCCTTCATATATCTGCAAAAAATATACAAAATTAAAGGTTACTAGCAGTATATAATGAAGACACGGAGCCTTAAATGTTTCATTAGCCTTAAATTTAAATGTGTCCTTCTTGCCATGTCTTTAAGACATACCCTGTCTTAACACATACCCAACACCAAAATCTTCCATTGTTGACTGGCTAATTAGCTATTAAAATGAAAACCATTTATTAAAGCACACACGACTTGAATGAAGAACTCACTCTTGGACAAGGAAAAATTAGTTCTATAAAATCTCGTGTTGAATAATTAACTAGAATTACATGTGGGGAAGTAATTGACAACAATTAAATTTTGTTTTGATAAAAATAGGGTAATGCTTTCAATGAATATAAAACCACAGTAAATAGAAAAGCAGAAAAGGAAAGACAAGAAAGCATGAAAGGAGATAAAGCAGATTAATTAATTCCATGCAAATTACGATTAAATTTCTCCTAATTATAGAACAAGAAAGAGGTGGATTTGATGGACCTGTTCACACTCTTTTCCACACAACCAATTTTCCCCATATCTTCTTGACTCATCTTTTTCTCTATTTTTCAAGCATCCAACGTGATCTACATAGAGTTGACAAAAGATAGCATAAACATTAAACTGTACGAAAGGAATTTTGGAAATTTTGAACCAGATATGCAAATCAGCTTACATTTATGTTCACATTGAATGCAAGTAAGAAAAGGTACATCCTCAGACCCTTCTGTTTTGATTTGGCTGCAAATCGCACAACAACATGATGGGCAAAACCAGTCACCATGAGGGATATCCTACACATGTAGAGGAAAATCAGCCCAAGGCAATATTCATATCTGAAAGTAATGAATTGAAGTAACCACAAATTAGAAAAAGGAGAGGAAATAGAACACAAAGATAGCACTTAATTGGCATAATTGAGAAGAAAAACAGTTAACATACATTCAAACCAAGACATGTCCCATGAAATGCGGATGGACAGTGGTCGCATAAAATAAGTTCACCACCATATTGACAGATAGAACAAATATCGTCATTTTCTCCTCCAAACAGATCATTGCATGATCTGTTCATATCTTCCCTTGTTCTATTATCGTGCATGGCTTTTATCATGCAATCAAAGATTGACCTACCATCCTTCAAAAATATTCTAGCAGAAGGCCTGCAGTCACCACTTCCACCAGCATGATTTACAAAGCCCCGAAGACCATATATTTTCTGGCAACAGTTACACTTAATTCCATCATAAGTAATCCTCCCCTGAGCTAAATCAGTGTTACTGCCTCCTTCTTCCGAGTAATAGACCTTACATCTTGGCATCAGCACGCCCCTATCTATTAACCAACACACAACATTTTGAGGTCGTTGGTGTGACAAACTTGGGGCAGACCGCACCCTTTTGCTTGATCTTAGACATTCTCTACGTGACCCTTTCATGTGGCACTTTGGCATGATGGCCTTTGAATTCCTTTTGCGTTTATGGTTTCTATTCTCAGTTGACATACTTGCTGGTGAAGCAGTATGCAATTCAGGTTCTTTTTGAAGAAATTGGGACAAGGTTTGCGATACATCATTGCTATGAACAAGCCCAACACTTCCCTCATTTGGAGGACAAACATCTAGATCCTGGTCATGTGGTTGGTCTGAAAGCAGAAGTGAAAGATTACTGTCATTTGCAGAACTCATCCTACTGTGATCAACTGGGGGCAGCATAGTGTTCATGTTGGACTCCATTTGCATATGTGTCAAAACTTGAATAATTGAAGGGTAAAACTTCTTGTCCTGTGCATCAGGTGACTTGTACCTGTAGCGTCCACGTCCAGGAGCACGTTTATCTTCTGTCCACTCAATTTTCCATCCAAGATATGCTAGATGCTTCCATACTTTAGTCTTCAAAAGTTCCCTAATGGTCTTGCTTCCACATCCATGTAAATACTGGTTAATAACATCAGGACAGAATTCAACCTGGGTCACTACAATAGGTTTCCAATGAATGGACACTGGGCGTCTGCGTTTTCTCTTCTTTGAACTACAGCTAGCAACCGCCTCTACTTCACCAGCATCAGGCATGATCTCCCGAACAGGAAATACAGGTTCCTCCAGCAAAATAATTTTCTTCTCTGATGCCCCATCCATCAGAGGATCTCTATCATATTCCTCTTGAAAGCAAATCATGCTACCACTTCTTTCATTGGTATCCAACATGTTTGGCACGCCATCGATTTCCATAGGGATATCAGAAACTCCAATGTCAGAACCAAATACGTTAGTGTGCCCAGCATCGCAGTGAATGTTGTGAGTAGGTTCGACTGAGTTCAATTCTTGTGTTTCTTTCAAGAAATCCTCAGGAAGGTTTAAAGCTGGTAAAATTTCTTCTAGTGTGAGAACATAGTAGTCATCAACCACCTCCACTATAGGGGCTCTCCACAAGTCCTTATCGTTACAAGTCCAATGTTTTATGTTGTCAAAATCCTTTCTAGTCCTTATATCGTACCATATTTGCTTCACTGAAACTGCAATAAAGGATTCCTTTTCACACTCCTGAACAACTTCAAGGAACACCCACTTCCCTCGTGGCTTCCAATTCTCAGTAGCTTCGTCCCAATCCTGAGTTATCCGCAATTGATGAGTTCCTACCTTCATTTCATCACCCAAATCTGGAAAGAGCACGCTCCTCTCCTCCATTCCATTGCAGTGATCAAATATAACACCTTCCCACCAGCCTTCTTGATAATTTACATCAACACAGAGACCAAAAGGAAGGTCTCTCTCCCCAAACTCAAACGGAGGAGGCGGTGGTCTGATGAGTCCATGTCCATTGCTACAAGCTGAAGAACTATAACCATCCAAAACTGCTGAAACACACACCATATCCACAAGGTATGTCGATTCATCGTCATCTAGAATATTGTCATATTTGACATATCGCTTCTGCCTCTCACAGCGGACCACCGTCCCCGGGTGCCATGAACCCAGAAAACCCTCTTCCATACTCTTTACCTGAAAATCAAACAAAATCATATTAAAAAGATAGAAAGCTTAATTTCTTGAACCTGGATATTTCAGATGAAGGTATCACCGCATTCACGTTTATCAGATTAGTAACTAAAACACACAAAACACAATAAAAAAAAGACACCAGGACTCTCACACAATGGCAATGTGAAGAAAGCACGAGGACTTGCAAAAAAAAACATTGACTCCACGTGACATTACGTTAAATGTGACCCGTTCCAACTTTCATCATTTGCATGAACCGCTCAAGAGCAAACCGTGAAGAGGGTTCAACCAAGAAACTCAAGAGAGGGTAAAATTGTGTAACCGTACCAAACCAAAAATGGAAAACAGAACATCAAAGGATCATAAAGATAAAAAAAACACACACAACAAAAAAAAAAAAAAAAAAAAAAAAACACAAAACCCACTAAAACGCAAAGGGAGAACTGATACCCCAAGAACAAAAGAACCAAACAATTCATCCCCAAAGGAAGACCCAGAAATCCAAAAACTAAAAGATTATGTCTTGAGAAGAACAGAGAGAGAGAGAGAGAGAGGATTTAGACATGGCATTACCTCCACTCTGTCGTTGACAAGAAGCTTTTTTCTCCTCAACCCTCGTCTACGTTTAGTGTTCTCATAACACCTCTCACCATCAACCTCCATTGGAGAGTGATTCTTAGACATAGTTACAGATAACTGAGAATGCCTCAGACACCCTTTTGCAATAAGCTCCGAGAAGGAACCAGATAGACAAAGAAAAGGACAACAATCCTCAATGAACGATCCCAATTCTGATTCCTTCACCACCCTCCATACTTTTATATAAGAGAAGAGAAACACTCACTTCAGTTTTGTTTCTCACTGCTGGTGTTCTGTTATGCTGTGTAAAGTGTGATCACTTCCCCACATATAGAATTGGAACCGCGAAGATAATCCCCTGTTCCGTTCTCACTGTGTATCCTCTCTTCCATTGGTCCACGCTGGCACTAGTGCATGACGTGGCTTAAAAATTGTGGTTCTGTACGCACACAATTTCTCGTCCCTATTAACAGGTATTCTATTGAAGGGGAAGGCGTTAGAAAGTTAGAAAGTTCGCGGTATAATACGGGAGGGTGCACCGTGTGGGCCTTACCAACCTAGGAACCCGGTCACGTGGCATGAGAGACACCCAATTAGATGATACACGAAACTATATGTACTTGGGATCAAAGAAAAGTATTTTTGATACATTGCATTTTTCTTGTTATTATAATAAAATAAAATATATTTAATTAATCCATTATACTGATTTATATAATGAAATTAAATGAGTTGATCAGCATTCAATTTAATGAAGATAAAAAGTGATAGGAGGTTTCAGTGGATAAAAATGTTGCCTGTGTTGGAGAATTTATGCATATTTGTCTTTATATTATAGAAGAGACAAGGTAATAGATAAAGAAATAGATTAAATATTTTGTTTGTATAAGGGTACATCTAGTTATAAATGCTATTTATTTACTAGTGTTTGCTTATTTTTGTATGCTTTTACATAATTAAGAATTTATTCAAGGTTTTACTAATTACTATTATTGTATGACTAATTAGGGAATTAAAAATGATTGAAATTATGAACTAGTGCATTAACAAGTATAGAAAAAGAAATGTTAGTTATAAAAGAAAAAATTCTTTTTTTAACTCTTACAGAATCTTAACTATTCTTGCTTTAAATATAACTTACAAAATAGTGATGGTGTAAAAGTCAATTACTCAGGTCAACAATTATTAATTACAATTTAATTACCATGTATTGAGAACACAAATTATGATTTTTTGGTATCGTCAGATTTTTAATTTTATAATTATTTTAAAAAACATATTGGCTTCTATGCAACTCACCATCTAAAAAACTTAATATATATATATATATATATATATATATATATATATATATATATATAACAATTTTATTATTATTATTAAAAGTAAAATAAAAGTAAAAAACTATTAACATTGATAATGTGTATAACGATTTTTTTTGTTATTATTGGAAATAATTAAAACACGGATCTAGACTAAAAATATTACAAGACAGTTACATATGTTGCTACATGTACACATCCTAAATATATTTTTTTGAACGTGTAATAATATTATGCTTTTACGTGTAAGTACACTATTATCATGAGTCTTAACAAATAAAATAAACCAACTAAAAATAATAAGTTAACTTCAAATAAATAATGAATATTAAACTACACCGATTTGATAAAATAATTATATCAATTTTTATCTTCACACAATATTATGCATAGTTAAATTAAATGTAGTATTTATAATTATTTAATTATACTTTTAATTCACGTGTAATTTCATGCACATTTATCTTGTAAAATGATATAGATAAATCTATATTAATATTTCACTATTTAATATTTTCATTTATATAATTAAAGTTATCAATAAAATTTAAATATTTTTAAATTAGTATATATATATATATATATATATATATATATATATATATATATATATATATATATATATATATAATATTACCTCTAATAATTCTCGCTATTTTATAGTGACCTCGTCTCGTAATCTTTTATATAAAATATACAAATTGACATTCCTGGTAAAAACATAAACATTCAAAAACTACCAATTCGTTAACATACTTAATTATAACATTATAATTAAATAAATCAATTAAATAATAAATTCATAAATTACATAGTATTTATAAACACGTTTATATTATTATTAAAACTATACAAACTCTTTGGAGGTTTTACAACTAAAATATTTAATATTTATTAAAAAGTAAATAAATAAAAATTTATTAATTTTTAATAAAAGGTTCACTAATATGTATTGAGGATTATAATCATGGTTTTATTGTGTAGAGTAAGATTATTAATTTAGTCACTATTATTTTGAGTATATAAATGTTATCATTGGTGATCAATTCAAATTAAATTATTTTTAAAGCAATCACCAAAGCTTCAAGACAGGTCATAATTAGATAGTAATATAAATTCTTTCAATATAAGCCAATTAAATATCTAATGTTTACTAAAAGGAAAATTAAAAATAAATAAGTTCAAAATATTAATTATGGTAATTATCATTTTTATAAAAAATATTTTTTTGTTATAATAAGATTATTAAATTTTTATTTTTAATTTTTAAATCGTGTTAAAAATTATTTATAAAGGATTGACAGTGTACAAATCTTAACATTGGTAATATATTAAAAATAAATCATTTTAAGTAATTTCATATTTAGATATTTAGATAGTAATATAAATTCTTTGAATGTATATTTCAATTGAAATATTAACTATTTACTGACATAGAAATAAAAAAAATTAATGAGATCTAATATTAATTAATTGTGGTGATTATTATTACTTTGTAATTATTAATTTTAAAATATTATTTTTTATATAATAATAAAATTATTAATTTTGTAATTACTAATTTAAAAATCATATTTTAAATTACTACTGGTCATATAAAAATATCAACATTGACCAAAATTAAAATTAAACCATTTTAAAGCAGCTCATAAATTGTTATTTTAACTATGCCGTTGTATTTTAATTAAAATGTTGAATATTTACTAAAAATAAATAAATACATTTTTTACAGGATGTAGATACTAATTACTTGTGGTGATATTTTAATTATCCAAGACAAAAATAAATAATTAAATATTTATTTCTAAAATTTTGTTAATTATTTGTCTATTTCTAGATTTTTTTAGTATTTCTTCTTTAAAAATTAATATTTTTAACTGTTAAACCAAATAATATAAGAAGAATTCTAATTATTTTATAAGTCATTGTTTTCTAATTATATAAGGATATGTAATTATGTCATAATATACTTTTTATACTGTCAATGCATTTCAATTAAATTTTCTCATTTTTTTTCTAAAATTCAGATCTAATTTTTACATTGTCAACAGGGGTTTATATTAGACAAACTAAAGATCCCATTAGTACTGTTAGGAGGCATTTACTGCGAGGCATTTAATGTGAGAATTTTATAGTTTTCACAATATTAAATTAAGGATATTAATTTCTTACTTTTAATATATAAATTTCAAAAGTGATGAAAATATTTTCAAAGAAAACAAGTCTATAACTAATTATAATTTATACTTTTATCTACGGATACAAATTTTCATATATCATATGTAATAATTCTTATATAATGCTAAATTTTCATTTAAATTTTATTTATATTAAATTTTGTAGGTAAATTATAACTTTTTTTGTAGTGATCCAACTTTTCTTTATGCAATCCAATGTGACCAAGAGTTTGAGATGGTAATATTTTTTTTGGGTAGATGCTACATCAAAATTTACCAACAATTTGGATATTTATAACTTTTGATACCACATATATAAAACCAATAAGTATAATATTACTGGATTGAATAATCACTATCAATAAATTTTGTATGGTTATGCCTTATTGTAAGACAGCTAAGAGAGTTATTTTACTTGGTTGTTTCATACTGGTTAAAGACAATGAATAGGGAAAATATCTATCATAACATATCAAGATTAGCCATATTACAAAAGTATTTTAAAAACATGATCATCTTTGTTTGTCACATATTATGAAGAAGTTTCCTTAGAAGTTAGTTTATATATATATATATATATATATATATATATATATATATATATTATATTTTTATTTTATTTCTATATTTTGAGATTAATTAATTGAAATAACATGTTACCAAACTGACTTCCCTTGTTCAAATTAATTTATTTTAAAATTTAAAAGGACTTTGAAATTAGGATGAGTGTGCATATTAGTCAGCTGAAAAGGTAGATTAATATTGTAGGTGTATTTGGAGTGATAACCCTTATAATTATTCAACTTTCCTGTGTAAATATTTTTATTCAATCTTACTTTTTGTCGTTCTATTATTGTATTGCTATTTGATATATCACTCAATAATTTAAATTTTATTCAAAAATATCATATTAGTGATATTTTGAAATAATATTTATTTGTATATTATGATCGGACTTATGTAAGTGTATTTTCTATTTGTTATTGTCACTTGACTTATCAATAATTCGGTTAATATTCTCAGCTTTAAATCTAAAGATTAACTTCATTAATAGTATCATTTATCACTCATTGTATCATGTCAGTAATATTAATATTATTATTATTATTATAATAGCATTAATTTGATTAAAGAAGTTATGGGATTCAATTCTAATCCATGATTTTTTTATTTATCATAAAGTTATGGTCTAATAACACTTTACTTACATATTCTTAAACTTTACATACCTAAACAAGTCTATAGGTAATCATAACTTATACTTTTATCTATGGATACAAATTTTCATATGTAATAATGGTAAGCAATGCTAAATTTTCATGCAAATTATATTTATATTAAATTTTGTAGGTAAATTATACCTTTTTTTGTAATGATCCAACTTTTTTTTTATGCAATCCAATGTGATGAAGAGTTTGAGATGGTAATATTTTTTTGGGTAGATGTTAGATCAAGAATAATTTACCAACAATTTGGATATGTTATAACTTTTGATACCACATATATAAAACCAATAAGTATAAGATGTCAGTTTATCCTATTTACTGAATTGAATAATCACTATCAATCAATTTTGTTTGGTTGTGCCTTATATTGCAAGACAGGTAAGAGAGTTCATTTTCCTGGTTGTCTTCATACTTGGTTAAAGACAATGAGTAGGAAAAAATATCTATCATGACATATCAAGATTTAGCCACTGAAGTTGTTATTGCAAAAGTATTTTCAAAAACATGATTGTCTTTGTTTGTGACATATTATAAAGAAGTTTCCTTAGAAGTTAGTTTATATATATATATATATATATATATATATATATATATATATATATATATATATCATATTTTTATTTTATTTTATTTTATTTCTATATTTTGAGATTAATTAATTGAGATAACATGTTACCAAACTCACTTCACTTGTTTAAATTAATTTATTTAAAAATTTAAAAGGACTTTGAAATTAGGATGAGTGTGCATATTAGTCAGCTGAAAAGGTAATTTAATATTGTATGTCTATTTGGAGTGATAACCCTTATATTTATTCAACTTTTGTGTGTAAATATTTTTATACAATCTTAGTTTTTGTCATTCTATTATTGTATTGATATATCACTCAATAATTTAAATTTTATTCAAAAATATCATATTAGTGATATTTTGAAATAAGATTTATGTGTATATTATGATAAGACTTAAGTAAGTGTATTTTCTGTTTGTTATTGTCACTTGACTTACCAATAATTCTATTAATATTCTCAACTTTAAATCTAAATATTAATTTCATTAATAGTATCATTTATCACTCATTGTATCATGTCAGTAATATTAATATTATTATTATTATTATTATAGCATTAATTTCATTGAAGAACTTATGGGATTCAAATCTCATCCATAAGTTTTTTATTTATCATAAAGTTATGGTCTAATAACACTTTACTTACATATTCTTCAACTTTACATACCTATACAAGTCTATAGGTAATCATAACCTATACTTTTATCTAGGGATACAAATTTTCATATGTAATAATTGGTAAACAATGCTAAATTTTCATGCAAATTTTATTTAAATTAAATTTTGTAGGTAAATTATAACTTTTTTTGTAATGATCCAACTTTTTTTTTTATAATATCCAATGTGATGAAGAGTTTGAGATGGTAATATTTTTTTTGGGTAGATGCTAGATCAGGAATAATTTACCAACAATTTGGACATGTTATGACTTTTGATACCACATATATAAAACCAATAAGTATAACATGTTGTTTGTCCTATTTAGTGGATTGAATAATCACTATCAATCAATTTTGTTTGACTGTGCCTTATATTGCAAGACAGGTAAGAGAGTTCTTTTACCTGGTTGTTTTCACACTTGGTTAAAGACAATGAGTAGGAAAAAATATCTATCATGACATATCAAGATTTAGCCATTGAAGTTGTTATTACAAAAGTATTTTAAAAAACATGTCATCCTTTGCTTGTGACATATTATAAAGAAGTTTTCTTATAAGTTAGTTCATATATATCATAAAGAATTTGTATCTAAGTGTGACATTAAAACCAATAAGTATATAAACGCATATACAAAACCAAAAAGTATAACAGATCCTTTGTCTTATTTACTGGATTGAATAATCACTATCATTCAATTTTGTTTGGTTGTGACTTATTGCAAGACAGGTAAAAGAGTTATTTTACATCATTGCTTTATACTTGGTTAAAGACAATGAATAGGAAAAAAATATATATCATAACATATCAAGATTAGCCATCAAAATTATTATTACAAAAGTATTTTCAAAAACATGATGGCCTTTGTTTGGCACATATAATGAATAAGTTTTCTTAGAAGTTAGTTTATATATATATATATATATCATACTATTTTATTTTATTTCTATATTTTGAGATTAATTAATTGAAATAACATGTTTTCGAACTGACTTCACTTGTTTAAATTAATTTATTTTAAAATTTAAAAGGACTTTGAACTTACAATGAGTGTGCATATTAGTCACCTTAAAAGGACGATTAATATTGTACGGGGTATTTGGGATGATAACCCTTATCATAAAGAATTTGTTTCTAAGTGTGACATTAAAACCAATAAGTATATAAAATCATATATAAAACCAAAAAGTATAAGAGGTCCTTTGTCTCATTTACTGGATTGAATAATCACTATCAATCAATTTTGTTTGGTTGTGCCTTATTGCAAGACAGGTAAGAGAGTGATTTTACGGGGTTGTTTCATACTTGGTTAAAGACAATGAATAAGAAAAAATATCTATCATAACATATCAAGATTAGCCATTGAAATTATTATTACAAAAGTATTTTCAAAAACATGATTGATGTTGTTTGTCACATATTATGAAGAAGTTTCCTTAGAAGTTAGTTTATATATATATATATATATATATATATATATATATATATATATATATATATATATATATATTTTTTTTTTTTTTTATTTCTATATTTTGAGATTAATTAATTGAAATAACATGTTAGCAAACTAACTTCACTTGTTTAAATTAATTTATTTTAAAATTTAAAAGGACTTTAAACTAAGGATGAGTGTGCATATTAGTCAGCTGAGAAGGAAGATTAATATTGTACGGGTATTTGGGGTGATACTCCTTATCATAAAGATTTTTTTCTAATTGTGACATTAAAACTAATAAGTATATAAAAACATATATTAAACCAAAAAGTATAAGAGGTCCTTTGTCTCATTTACTGGATTGAATAATCACTATCAATGGAATTTGTTTGGTTGTGCCTTATTGCAAGACAGTTAAGAGAGGTATTTTACATGGTTGTTTCATATTTGGTCAAAGAAAATGAATAGGGAAAAATATCTATCATAACATATCAAGATTAGCCATTGAAATTATTATTATAAAAGTATTTTCAAAAACATGATCGACTTTGTTTGTGACATAGTATGAAGAAGTTTCCTTAGAAGTTAGTTTATATATATATATATATATATATATATATATATATATATATTATATTTTTTTTTTATTTTATTTCTATATTTTGAGATTACTTAATTAAAATGCATGTTACCAAACTGACTTCACTTGTTTAAATTAACTTATTTTAAAATTTAAAGGACTTTGAACTTATGATGAGTGTGCATATTAGTCAGCTGAAAAGGAAGATTAATATTGTACGGGTATTTGGGGTGATAACCTTTATCATACAGAATTTGTTTCTATCTATCACATTAAAACCAATAAGTATATAAAAACATATATAAATACAAAAAAGTATAACAGGTCCTTTGTCTCATCTACTGCATTGAATAATCACTATCACTCAATTTTGTTTGGTTGTGCCTTATTGCAAGACAGGTAAGAGAGTTATTTTAAGCGGTTGTTTCATACTTGGTTAAAGACAATGAATAGGGAGAAATATCTATCATAAAATATCAAGATTAGCCATTGAAATCATTATTACAAAAGTATTTTAAAAAACATGATCGCCTTTGTTTGTCAAATATTATGAAGAAACTTCCTTAGAAGTTAGTTTATATATATATATATATATATATATATATATATATATATCATATTTTTATTTTATTTTATTTTTATATTTTGAGATTAATTAATTGAAATAACATGTTACCAAACTCACTTCACTTATTTAAATTAATTTATTTTAAAATTTAAAAGGACTTTGAACTTACGATGAGTGTGCATATTGGTCACCTTAAGAGGGAGATTAATATTGTACCGGGTATTTGGGGTGATAACCCTTATCATAAAGAATTTGTTTCTAAGTGTGACATTAAAACCAATAAGTATATAAAATCATATATAAAACCAAAAAGTATAAAAGGTCCTTTGTCTCATTTACTGCATTGAATAATCACTATCAATCAATTTTGTTTGGTTGTGCCTTATTGCAAGACTGGTAAGAGAGTTATTTTAGGTGGTTGTTTCATAATTGGTTAAAGACAATGAATAGGAAAACATATCTATCATAACATATCAAGATTAGCCATTGAAATTATTATTACAAAAGTATTTTCAAAAACATGATTGTTGTTGTTTGTCACATATTATGAAGAAGTTTCCTTAGAAGTTAGTTTATATATATATATATATATATATATATATATATATATATATATATATATATCATATGTTTATTTTATTTCTATATTTTGAAATTAATTAATTGAAATAACATGTTAGCAAACTGAGTGCACTTGTTTAAATTAATTTATTTTAAAATTTAAAAGGACT
>Ga0209700_106593_pt1 | contig 17741 bp, 8 predicted proteins | sample SiratroredBW_FD_187528 | JGI IMG/M metagenome (GOLD analysis project Ga0209700, IMG submission 187528) | Root nodule microbial communities of legume samples collected from California, USA - Siratro red BW (SPAdes) (version 2) | ecosystem: Host-associated > Plants > Roots > Nodule | place: USA...
GTATTGATTATATTATAAAATTTTATTTTTCACTAGCTTACCCTTGCTTTTCTTGTTGTTTTGTAAACTGCGATGATTGTACTATGTACATGAGCAGATATAAATGCAGATGCAGGAGTATGTGGAAAAGTGTAGACTTTATTTTGGAAATTTGATTCTTTTTGTTGGATTCACTATATGTTAAACAATATACATTTTTGGGATGTTGCAATAATTTTATAGATTTCATTTCTATTTATGCATAAAAGATTAATAATAAGTAGCATAAACAATACTAAATCATATAATACCAAACTATCAAATAAACGAAAAAAATAGAATAAAGGTCTAACTAGTAAAGATTAAAATATATAAATTTCAAAGGTTAAAAAGAAAAAATAAAGAAAAAAAATGTTGATTTGGGTTACAAAAATAAAAATACTAAGACCAAAACCAATTCGTTTGAATTTGAAGTAAAATAAACTAACGAATTGAATTAATTCAAATTAACTTAATTAGTTTAGTTTAAACTATCTATTTACCATGTTGATATTAATTGAATTTAAATGAATAGAATTCATAAACATGTTTGGTTTGGTTGGAAGAGGAGGTAACATCCTACATAATATATATATACTAATAAAAAATAATTTAGCTTGTTTTTTCATTTACACTACTTAAATCATATGAAAAAGGTAAGACATTAATTAGTTCAATAACTTTCATGATATAAAAGATAATAATAATGCATATCTTTAACTTAATAACTCATTCAATTATAACATCTACACCAAACATATAATAATTCATACATAATAAACTAAAGTGTTTATTCATCCGTCTTATGACAAAACCTACAAATGTTGTTTCTTATATTCCACATGTATCACACTGATACTTGAGAACTTCCAATAAGACACACAACCTTATTGTTCCCTTTGGCATTCGACTACCATTCATGTGATACATTAAATTTCTATAACTTACAAGACAATTCTTTCTAAATAAGTTTTCTTAAAAGTTTTTGCTTTAATAAAAATTGTTTAACTAATGCAAAAATTGCTTTGCTTGAACAAAAGTCACCCTTACTTCGAGCAAAATTTGAGTTGTATAAAACCTATTTTTTCTTGAGAGATAAGCAAAAATCACTTTGGATTGAATTCCTCCTATCAACTAATTTTTACTTTAGCAGTTGAAGTATCATTTAAGCGAAGAATACAAAAACTAAAGACTTACATAGTGTGTAAGACTTCTGCAAAAAGGATTTAACCAACACCATCATGTTCTAACCTTAAAAAGGATAAAATCTAACCATTTTCTAACTCAATAAAGATCCAATTGGTTCAAACTTACAACATTATACATAAACATAAAAGTACCAAATTTTACATTTCATGCTTCCTTCATTCTCAGTCTATGATGACAAAGTAAAACACAACATACACTTAATTTCATAAACTATTTTAATAACAACATATGTTATTGAGGTACATAATTTAATCTCTTTATCAAGCTTTCTAACAACTTTTACAATATTTAATCATCATTTCAATCTCATAACTCTTGTGTTATATATTTTTACATTTCAAACACAACAATCAAGTAAATTTGTATCAATACACTATCCCTGCACAAAGTACATCATTGTGATCGAGCCACACCCACACAATATAGATTTTATACTCTAAGTTTCTATCAATTTTTAATTAACTTTCCTTATATGAAATTGTAACTACTTCAACAAAGCTCCAACAAATCTTGCCACTTTAACATAGAAAGTTCAAACTTGTCCATAGAAAATCCTAATTATCAAATCAAAGTACCTCTATGACCTTAATGAAATATAATTTCATCTTTGTTCATTAAACTACACATGCAACCACACAGGCATGCAACCACAAAAAGATAAAACTAAATAAATAAAAGAAAGAAACTTACTTTAAACAAAATTATGATTAATAAACTATATTTTTCTCTTTGATAACATCAGTGTGACAAACTTGGATATTGAAAAAGAATGAATGAATTTGTCAAGATTCTAAAGAGAAAACAACAAAAATATATTTTAAAGAGATAATGATTTTTATAAAATAAAGTTTGAATAGATAAAATTGTCTATTTCTAAATTTTTTAACTTAACTAACAAAAATATTTAGCCTTCATCTCATTTAAACCACTTATACTCTTAAATAAATTTAACTCAATTATTGTAAAAGATGATGAAAATAATAAAACATGACTAAAAGAAGAATAGTAAAAAAAGATCTAAAAATGATATAACTTATATACATTTTTTTTCTGTAAGAATATGAAATTTGTTTAGAAGTAAAAGTGGTTTAACTAAAACAACACCTAGATATTTTAAGGATAAAAATAAAAATAACTTAAAATGAACATGACTTGTAGAATATCAATTTTAATTGCATTAGTACTTTAGTGTAGGAGAAATGTAGGTTGAATTGACTTGATTGCCTATGTTTAATTTTGGTTGAAGGTTTGAAATTGGGTATTGAGTTAACTTAAATTGGTTTGATGATGTGTTTAAAATGTTTGTATGATAATTATATTAGAAATGGAGTTTGGAAACTGATAATTGTGTAATATGAAGAGTAGAAGAGATGATAGTGATAGTTATGCATATGTTGAATTGAAATGAAAATGATGAATTGAATGCTAATTTGAGAAGTATAAAGGCCGTGAGAATTGTAGAAATTTGTATAGAATGTGTTGGGTTGAGATTCCATAAGTGAATTGGATTATAATATGAGTTGCATAGTTGAATTGAAGTAATAATTGAAATATGAGAAATTGTTAGGTTTTCCAACTTTTATGTAGAGGCACCAAGTGCCACATTAGATGCGTCGGGTGCCACGACGCAAATTAGAGAGTTTGCTCTTGGGTTTGGTGGCAGGACAAGCCCTGGGAAGCTTTCAGGTTCTCATACACTAGGTGCGGAGTTGTGGTGCACCGAGTGCAATTCAAAACCCTTACTCTCGGGTTTGAGTGGCACTGGGTGCCACAACCTTGAATCGGGTGTGGAAATATAGTAATATTAATACATGTTTTTACTTTTCTCATTGAATTGTATGATTTTGTTATTCCATTTAAATTGTATGAGTAGTATTATGTGATGAATATTTGTGTGTATGTGTGTGTATATATATATATATATATATATATATATATATATATATATATATGATAGAATAGTTGGATGGTGAATAATGTATTGTACAATGTTAAGATGTATGACATAGTATTTTCAGGAAAGAAAATACTCGTGTCAAGATTATTAGGAAGTGCAATGTTATTGAGAATTGTCTAGAAGGAGATATCCGGACTCTAGTGGTAATTGAGAACATATAGAGGAAGACTATCAGGTAGTGAGAGTCAAAAGAGGTTCATATGAACTATGATTTGAAATATAGTCGGTTAAAAAAGGTCATATGGATTAATCCTGTCATACAAGGATGATTAATTGATTTCATGTTAAGGCGGTGTGATACAGCTGAAATTTGTATGACATGTGCAAATCTTTAGGTCTATCTCAATACAAGAGTCTTCCAAAAATAAAGTTAATTGTCGGTGTAATTAAGTCAGTGTCATGGTTTGAAAATGTATTTTTTTATATTTGAATTGCTTCATAAATGTGTTATGTTTAAATTAAGAATAATATGAGAATTATAAATGTTTTATACCTTGTTGAAACATAAATCTATATTTATGTTATTTTAAAACATCTTTAGCTTAATTTTATTTTTGTTTGTGTTTGTGTTCTATTATCATTTATTATTTTATCTGTGATAATTGTGCTATTTTATCTTTAATAATTATGTGCTACACCTGATCAGACAGTTTAACATGTGATAAAACTCTACTATACTCGAGTGCTCTTAAGTTCTTTTGAATAATTCTTTTGATGATATTAATATTGTAAATTCTAATGTAAGAAATAACGGCTATCTTTTAAAGAATTTGATTAATATATATAGATATATTTATTTATTTTATTAATAATTATTTACAATGATACTTATTAGTTATTCATGGGTTGTTACATTTTTGTTGGTTTTTTCTACTTCTTTTCATCCAACATCAATAATTTTATTTTATCTATCTTTATTTTCTTTTTATGAAGGTATTTTCATCTCATGTGTTTCTCTTCTCTTAACCGAACAAATAATAAAATATGTTAAAAAATAGTCACAGATGCATTGAACCTATTTTATTTTCTTTATTTGTCAGATTTGAAATGTAGTGAAAAGGGACATGTAAAGAAAAAATGTGGTATCTTTTTGTGGTGAGATTCATGGGATTCTTCTTGTTGTTTAAGAAAAAGAGATGAAAATGGAAAGTGTGGCAGCCTCTATGCATAGTTTGGGCTTTTTACCTTAAATGCACGTTGTAATTGTGTAATAATTCACACTCCTTCCAAAAATTGACTGGTTGGGTTGCCATCAATTTCCAACTTTTATTTTACTTATATAACAAGTTTCCAACTGCCAACCACACTCGAAAGCATAACACTTTCTCAAAATCCCTTTCTTGCTGACCAAAACTCAACATCAAAGGTGCCAAAACACCATATACTTTTTTCTTTTCAATCATGCTGTTTTAGGATGTGTTTGTGTAAAGATCAAATACGGTTTTATAAATACACTATGTATTAGAGTTCACAAAAATAAAAGTGGTTTGTTTTTAAGAGACTTTGATTCATTTAAAAGCAAATTTATATGTGACTTGTAATGTAACTTTCTTCTCTTATGTGGTGGGATTGGTGTTGAGAGAGAACTTAAAATGTCTTTTGTTTAAATCGTCCTTCTTGAATTATGGCTAACTTTATAATGATTTCTCTTTATTTTACTTTAAGTGAATTTTAATTTTAAAAATTTCCTTTTGATATAATTTAATTTTATAAAATTAAAGATTTTCGCAACTAATAAACCTTCAACAATTATTTTATAAGTGAATATTAAAATTCGTACATTTTAAATCGACGTGAGTAAATATATTTAAATATTTTTTAAAATTTAATTATATTTTATTTTTAATCAAGAACACTTTAGCATTTTTAAATAATTAAATTACATATATTATTTATTTCACCACATCAAGTTATTTACAAATTTTCACTTAAAATAAACAAAATACACAAGCTTAAAACAATAAATAGCAAATCACATTTACATTTTTCATATTTTTTGGGCTCATACTAAATGTAATTTAAAAAAAAATCAAGTTTAAACATAAAGTTAATTATCCTTTTTTCAATTATATTCCTAATAATACGAATGATAGACACTAAAAACTATAAATAAGTTAGCGATGATAATGTAAATTTTGTAAACGAGATAAGTCTTTTATTTATTTTATGTAGAGAATATATAGTAAATGTCTTTTCTCAGTGATTTTTCTTGTTAACAGCTCTATAAGATTGTTATTCAAAACACACTTCTCAATTATATTAGTCACTGTTTCTGATGATAAATATGTTTTTTTTTATTAATTTCATGCTAAAAGTAATATTCAGTTAACAAAGTTTCACAATTCAAAACTCCAATATGATTTTACCATTGGCATATAGTTATGCTATTTACATGAGTTCAGGATTTATCCTTATACAAGTGAAAGAGTGTTTGTTAAGAAAATCAATTTCGTGAATAAATTTTTATATTTCATAAAATTGATCTATAAGTTTTTTATTTTGTATATTTAAAGATTTTATATCATTTAATAATCGAGACAAAAGAGTTTTCAAATGTCATCTATTCTTCAAGTACTAATATACCTTTTAAATACAAAATCGTGAAGAACTTAACAAGTTTAATATTATTTTAAAAGATTATAAGTTTAGTAGAATTGGCTCATTCTGGTTCATGAGTGCTATTCTTTTTAAAATATTTGTTCTGCTCTTTTGAGATCTTAGGGGTACAAATAAGGGCAATTGACCCTCAGAAATCTGGGAATCTTCTCTTTACCACATGTAATATATGAAGGGGCACTTAAGAAAAAGCATAAATGTTTTATTAATAAAGATTATGACAATAGATTTTGCACTGTTGGAGATTGGAATGCATCACCTCCCAGATTGAAGGGTACCTGGTACCTGCAATGGTTAGATTTGACCAACATCTGGTGGGTGTGTCCACAAACAAAAAATTGTAGATGAAAAATCAAACTAGGAATGTACTAGTACTGGGCAAAGTAGTCCTGATCTTGGACCAAAAATAATGAGAAGGGCCCATAAGTTTGATTCCAAATTGAAACCACATCATGGAAAAGTCACTTGTCCTACAACCTCCCATGCCATGTGGAATTTGGATGGCAACATCTATAATTACTACGATCATGACTACTTGGTGAGTCATCCAAGTTTGAACGTAAATTAAACTGAATTCACAGTAAAAGTTTGGAAATTTTGCATCATAAGGGACCCAAAAATTGATTGCAAAATTGGAACCAACTTAGAGATACTACTAATCATCTTTCACTAGTCTTGGTTTGTCTAATTCTAAGTGGTGGACAACAATGATAGTGTGTATTATGATTTATGAAGACAACAACAAGAATCCAACTTACTTTTCAGCAAAACTGAATTCATTTACCATTATAGATAAGTTAAATTGGTGAGAATCAAATTCATATATCAATTTAAATTCTTTAATTGATGCATACACCTTATTAATAAGAAATTTGTGAATATATATTGCGGATGACATCTGTGACAAATATTAGGTAAATCAAGTTACAATCAAATCATGGTGTTTGGACTTTTACGTTTTTAAGTAGAAAAAATTACCTTCTGACTAATTACTATAATTTTTGATCTACTGGTAAGCACTTAATCGAACAATATAAATATATACACTTTATGTCTGAGGTGTTTTGATACTAATGAATATGTGAAACCTTAATTTATTTCTTCCATTGATGTTAAGGATTTGATTTTTCACTTCACCCTTCTTTGACCAAGTTAATTAAATGGGTTGGTTGTTTCATACCAATGGCCACAAATAAAAGTTCAGAAAAACAAGCTGTGAATTGTGATCTCATTCAGTGTAAGAGGCAATGCTGATGGCATATGCAAATATAAGTGGCTACAGAGGTAATAAATAAATAGCATAGAAAGATTCCAAAAGGGGACTGACTTAAAAGCTATAACAATTTTGTTTTCTTGCTTGAAGAAGAGGCAAACCAAAAGCTTGAATGGATTGTCTAGCTGCTATGATTGTATGCATATATGAGAAGGAGATCACTGCCATTTTTGTATCATTCATCAACATTGTTTGAAGAATTTTGGGTTATCTATAAAGCCAGCTATGGAAAGAGAAATGACTCTTGGACACAAGTTCAAGCTTTAGTATTGACTGCTACTTTTTTTCTGACTATAAAATATAGAACTTCACTTCTTAGAAGTGACTAATCACTCTTTAATTTCAAAAGGAAAGTTGAATTGGCCCCTAGAAATTATGAAAAGAAGACACATGATAGGGATCAATTAACAACTACCATTTAAACAGTGCAGCATGGCCAAGATTATCTTTAGCTCTGAAATCAAAATCATGGTATTTTGAAACTTTAAGAAATATAATTACAAAACAAGAAAACAAAGTGGTTTGCTGGCATGGCTGGTGGTGAGAGAGAACGAAATTAGTGGAGAGTTAGGAATTTGAAACAGTAATTAATTCTTATCACAAATTTCTAATTATTTCAAACAGAAAGTGCAAACGTGTTTATAATATCTTGGAGGCCAAAACATGTGTTAAACAATATTTTATTCAAGTACTTAAGAGGATTATTTAACTTGTTCATTAAGAAGATAAAAAATTAATTTTGGAAGCAAAGTGGGGTTTGAGTCTCTCGTAAGTGGATCCACAGATACAATAAAAGCCTCCTACCATCAAAAGTCAAGCACGAATGAAAAAGTAAAGAGTGGGTGCCATGTTTTAAAGTTTATATTGACTCTTACACATTCATATACTTTGTGTTTCAATCAGATATCTTCTGTAGACACTATTCAGTATTGAATTTTAAATTCCCTACAATGCCTTTGTGAGTTAATAGACTATGTAGTGTATTGTCTGTATTTGGTAAAAATAAACCGAAATTTGGTATTAGAAATCTCAAATTCAGTTTGAGCATATTATAAACTTAGCACAGCTTCAATAGTAGAAAAAGAGAATGAGATAATGAAATTAGGTCAGGACCATAAAACTTCCTTCCCATGTAAACCAGTAGAAGAAAAAGAAGGTAAAAAAAATACAGTTAGGTCAGGTATATCCTGGTTAGTGTTAGATTGAGATTCAAGAAGTTAGAAAATTAGGTTAAGGTTGAGATTCAGTAAACCAAATAAATGTTTTTTAATGAGCACAGTTCTGTTTTTTTTTTTTTTTTGACTTTCTATATTGCAACTTTTGATGGTTTAAAAATAAAAAAGTAAGAAGCAAATGGATAATGAAAAGATGATGTGATGATAACACCTCTTAGTTCTCAATCATCAACTATTTAAAACAATGGTCAGAGACTAACTTCTCCACTAGTTTTTCTATAGAGCCCTTTGGACCCTCTTAACCAATCCATCAAATCCTGAATCTGGTGAGCATGAAGCTTTGTTGGCAAGCATCCATCCATGGTTCTTAAAGAAGCATGGAGAGAAAGGAGTGTGAGAGGGTCCTTACCCCTCATACTCCCCCTCTTTCAACAGTTTGCTTGTGCTTAGCTTTGGCTTCTCTAATCAAAAGGGAATTGTTTAAACATTCTGTAAGTGGCAAAAGCAGATATGCATTCTCCAAAGGAGGAGAAGCTTTGGCTAGAGTCAGGCAAACCGGCAAGTCACAAAAAGGCGCAATGGACTCCACTGGGGTCTCTATGGCTATGTATTGCTCATCTAAGTAGTTCTTCTTGCTGTAGAATGTAATAAACAAGGTTGACCTTCCTTTAAGAAGGTACCAACTTGTGCTGTCTCAATTACTCAATTTGCAGCTGACTAGATTTCCTTTCTCTCTCCAGTTTCTGCAGATGAGTAGGTAGTTTAATTGTGATCACTTCACTCCATTTCTGTCCCCTCCCATTCTGTGTGTTTCCTTTTCCATGTTTGTTTGTGTTGTTAGTTATGTCTTATGAGAAATAAAACAAGAGTACAATTCTAGTTCCTCAAAGTTTAGGATTGTATTTTATTGAACTTTATTAGAAAAGCTTCAGAATCCTCTTTCTTAAGTGAATGATGATCATGTCCCATGACCCCTCACCATCTTCCTTTATACTGCTGCATTTCTGATGTTTCTAATATTTGAAGTTGTTCAGGGGACTCAATGGTAACTAGTTTATCCTCTTTGCATAGAAAAAGGCTTCCCTAACAACAAATATTTATGTCCCAAAAGTAATAGGAAAGAAAAATAAATCTTAGTAGGAACGGTTTACGTAGACACCTAATATATACAAGTGAGTAATGTCAAGAGTATGTATATTTCTAAGAGAGTACTTTTGCATACATCAATTATTAATTTTAGTGTATATGATAAACCATGATTGATTAAAAATTGTTGAAGTTAAAATCAATAGTCAAAATCATTTCACCAAGTCCACATTTCTGGTTATGTCTCCCTTGTATTTATTGCTAGGCGAGATTTTGGTAGTTCAATAGGGGGAACACGTTGAAGGATGCGAAGTTACTGATGGTAGCAGATGTCAATTCAGCTCTATTTCTACTCTTTTATTGGCTTGGTTAAAATTGTCAAGTAAAGGTTAAAGTAATGGCCAAGTTAAAAAGGTGCAACCTTTTTCACCTCATGCTAACACCACACTGGAAGCAGGTTCACAGTGCCATTGCAATATCCAGAAGATTAGTGGGTCAAAACGGATAAATAGATAGCCCCTTCAATTTAATTAACATTTGTTTTATTTTGTGTTATTTACTATTACCCCTTGTCCCAAGCATCATAAGGAATCATTTTCACAAATTTGATCCTTCCTTTTCTTTAACTAATCAAAGCGAATCAAATGAAGATTTCAATCTACAAATTTTACAGCTTTCGTGGTTTTCATTATGGCAATTGTGCAAATCAGTGGATGTCTACAGAAAATATAGAGACTTCTCTCTCTAATCAATCATCTTTAGCACAAACTATAACACAACGATCAATGATTATACATGTGGGAAATCAATGAATATACATGTGTTGAATACGTATAGTGGATCAGGAACCATATTGGAACAATTTTGAGGAGTTTTGCTCAATTTTTCCAATGGCCTTTACCATATTTCAATAGAGAAACATACAGTAATTCATTCCAAGTATCAGGTACTCCAGGCAAACACCAATGACTGCAATCTTGGTGTAGTTCAGCAGAGGCCAGCTCTTCTGGTGTCTTGTACTCCATTCTGTATATAGAGGGATGCCCATCTTTTCTGTAATCTGTAAGCCTACTAATGTTCATATATATCACAGGGGTTTTCATCTTTGGGATGACCATATGCTCCAAAGCCCTCATTTTCGAAGGATACTTGCGTAAGTGCTTTCCATCAGATATTGGCTCTGTCTCTTTGTGGCACTGTCCTCCTGAATTCCATTGCCCACCCCTGAAACCATACAAGGCAGTATTAGAATATATTGATCAAGGCATGCCAGATGAATATGAATCAGCATAGTAAATATTAATAATGTATAGTACAATTGAGATCACCACCTAGGAAAAGGGAGTCTGCATTAACAATTGCTAGTAATTAGGTCAAATTTTAAGTGGCTATTAAACCAAATTTTCACAATATAGACAAAAGACGCGTAATTCATATAATAACTAGTGAAAAATTGTTTTTTTGTTTATCCCACTATCGCATCATTTGTTGAATATTGTATTTCAAACAGTAGCAAGTTCAGACTCTTAACATTAGGCAGCCATGTAAAACACCAATACCTGAAATGTGTGACCGAGTATCCTCTGAAGAAAACCTGAGTTCGATTGGCATCAATATTGTTGTCAATCCATCTAGCCCAAGTGGTCAATGCCCTTGTATATGCATCCAGAACTTTGAGTCTGGGGTATACATGGTTGCCTTCTTGATAATAGTCTTCTCTGTAAAAATACCAGATAACAAAAAAATCAAAAACCTTACTTTTTGATTATGAGGATTACATACGTTAAGCACTTTCAGCTGAAAATATATAATAACATCTTGGTTAAAAAAAATTGCAAGTGATATGGTATACAAGAACCTTAGTTAAATATCACGCCAAGAGACTGTTATAATTCACAGAAAGTAAGCACTACAAGGCAGAAAACTCAAAGTGTGATGAAAACAAGAGACTAAAATCTTAATAGGAAAAGTAGTTTCTCATGTCAAAAATAGTAAGCATATTTATACACAATCGTGCTAAAACTCTGTTGTTATTCATCATCAAGTAGCATCACCTAATCTACAGATTTCAAGTGAGGATAAAACCGTAGAGGCATAGACAATGTGAAGGCAATGTTACATAATAGACTGAACTCACCCCCTGGATGTTTTCTCGTGAGTCCACCAATGACCTGTATTGAAGACTATGATATCAGCATCATGATAGGTGTTAGTTGTCTGATCCATCAAATCCAATCTTAATGTCTCGAAGGACCCATTTGTGCCCTTGAAAGTTGACTCTTGAACAATGAATGGCGAACTAACAAAATCTACTGAACAATTATAATCCTATAAATATGGAAAAAAAACTCAATGAGATATCATTACAAGATGAATACTTGGGAAAATCTCATGGATATAGATAAACTTGCCTCAAATCTAAAAGCATAGACACCTTTCTTCTTAAATTCTGTTTTTCCTGAAATTTCATAAACACGTTTCTTGTCCCTGACACTTTGACGCAGGATACACACCATGGACTCCCACATGTTCCTGTTCAGCGAATCCCCCACAAAAACCAGCTTCTGTCCTCGCAACTTTTCCAGAAAATCAGTTGCATTCAAACTGAGGCGACATCAATAATTAGCAAACATTATCACAAGCATTGATGTATAGTATGTGTCAGATTTCAACTTCTAACCAATTGACATTAAGTGAAGTTATTCAAGAAATACATAAAGTGTACTCCAAAAATTGACGTAGGTAATATGAGATTTCGCAACAGCATGGTTTAAAATGGCTGTCCTAGGTTCATACTAAGTTAAAACACTAAACTACCTCAAAATTAAGAAAAATAAACTTGGTTTAAAGATCCCTAAAATCAACCTCCCTCACCTGCCTGAGTTTCAAGTTGCAGATTATTCCACATAGCCTGTACATCACTAGATCCCTTAATCTGACCATCCTAAGCTTACTGAACATTATTATATTCCAAGAGAGAGTTTTAGGGTGATGAGATAAAGGATGGTTGGGGAGCAACTCCCTTTGTTTAGTTTAACACAGAAGGAAAAGTATGAGAAAAATTTCTCCCTCAGGCTTTTTCTTTTGTTATCCTCCAGATGGTGGGAATGAAGGGGTATGGCTTTTCTTTCAATTTAAAATCTTCTCAGATATATGTTACCTATGAGTTGAGCTTCTTAATTTCTTTGTAAAGATTGTACTGTAATTTCACACAAGTAAACAAGAATTGTGGTCATTGGCAATGTACCTCACTCACGACTTCATAGCATAAAGACAGAATTGCTCACATCAATGTAATGAGACACATTTCCATGGACCAAAAAACTATTTCACATCTTGAGATCTATAATCCTTAACCTCTTGCACCTCTCCCCTTAATAAAAATTCATACAGATAAAACGTAACTCTTTTTCCGTTCTTCTCTATGTTATCTTATTCCCTTTCCTCTACATTTTCCTATCTTAAAAGCTTTCCATCCAGCATTACAATCGCACAGAACCTCCCTCACTCCATATTCACACTCACAATAAACATACAAATTGCATTTCCACACGTATTTTTTCCCATTCTAAATCAACAACATTTCTTAATGATTGTTAATGAAAAGAACAGCAAGAGCATCATCATACCTTGGAATGTCACACCCATTCGGCTGCCATTTCCACTTCACATACTCACTATCAGGCCTCCCATTAAGATGGCAATCAAAATCCCTGTCAATGAGAGGACAAGACCCCAAGGGATAATACGGTTTGGACTCATCCCTCACCCATTTCCCATCAAAGATGTCACACTCCCCAAGCAAACTACCAGCACTCCCATTACTTGCCTTAACCAACCCTTCTTCACACTTTGCCAAAGCATCATCACCACTGCATGACGAATTTCCCGCGTGCCCATGTTCCTTCCCTGACACAGTAACATTCTTCAAAGAACAACAATCTTCATGTTTCTCATGGCCATCATGGCCATCATGCAAGCTTGCATTTTTATGATCCCCAGCGAGATTCCCCAAAAGGGTCTTCTTATCCAAACACTCACTCGACACGTTCAATTCAGGCCTACGCAGAGAACTGACGGAACCATTGGAATAACGGGCCGAGAAGGGAAAACGCCAAGAAAAAGAAGAATTGGAATCGGAGCCTTGGAGAAACACTTGAACCTTGGGAACAGTGAGTGAAGTGTTGTTGAGGAAGAGAACGGTAAGAAGAATAAGAGAAACTCCAACGCCTAAACTGAACCCTGAAATCACCTTTCTCCTCTGAGACATAAAGGGTTCCGAGAATGCAAGCCTCTTAGAAGAGTCCATGGTGGCGATAACAGGAACAGAAAAGAACAAAGCCAAGGCATAGAACAAAAACAACAGCACCACCAACAAGAACTACAACAACGAAAAGTGCTTTGTTGTTCACGATCAAAGCGGTTTTGAATAAAAACAGTGATGAGGGAAAAAGGGTTTGATAGTTAGAGTGAACGTGAGCATGGACAGAGAGAAAGAGGGTTGTGAAGTGTGCTCCTTTGTAGGGTGCAATGTGTGAGAGTGTGTTACTATCACTGTTATTAGGAAGTTAGTAACTATGAAGTGTCTTCTCTCAAGATAATTACACCATTAACTTGACCTTTAACACTAAAATTAAATGTGAAAATGAGGTTGACTCAATTAAAGTCAAATTAAATTTTGGGAGTTAAAATTCTCTAGATTTGGTTATAAATCTTAGGAAATTACCTCTATAATTAGAAAAAAGATGATGCACGTGAGGCAATGTTTCTTTTTTTCTATCATCCTTCAAGATTTATTATTATGATATATATGTCATGCATATTATATATATGTCATGCACTAAAAAAAAATAGATATATAAAACAATGTATTTATTTCCTTCCCTCTAAAGGGGCATGAATTGGGTTTTAAATTAAAATTTATGATGATACAAATGAAAGCCATATATATTGGTTTGGGTAAGTGAATTTGGAAGGTATAACTTGCCATATTAAAGTTTACTCTTTTATGAAATTTATGGAAATTTATGGATAAGTTGAGGGAAGATGTGATGTGTGTTGATCCAAAATGGTAAAGTTGGAGGGTGCATTAATGTAGAGAGAGGTGGAGATTTGAAAGGAGGGTAGTTAGGTGAATAGAGAGAAAAGTCATTTGTTTTGTTTTGTTTGTTGTGCAAAAGGGCAAAACAATGTGTATAGGAAATAACGATGAGGAGAACACAAAGTGTATGAGACGTGGCGTGACCGAAAGGATACAAAAAATTGTGATGCGTAACGGTAGCACCGACGAAGTGCATGTAATGTGATGACGACACGTTTGCGATGTGGGACATTGAGCGTGGAGATTTATGGTTTAGAGATGGGAGCCGAAGCACACTAACGTGGACGCACATGCCGAAGTGAGCTTTTTGTCTTTCAGAGTTATCTATTATTTTTAATATATTCTTATTATTGGTTAAAATATATTAAAAATTTTTAAATTGAGAGAATTCCTATGAATCTAAAAAAATATAATTTTAATAAAAATATGAAAATATATTTTAAATTTCTCGGGATTTTCACAATGGGATCTAATAATAGTGGGAATAAATATCTTTACACGTGAGGAGAAAAGAAATTGAAATAAACATGTTCTAATTTATAGATAACACGTTTTATTTTGAAATGGTATTAGGTTAAAGTCAGTTTTTATAAAGCGTAACAGATACCACTACTATTGACTAATACACGGTAGTTTTAATCTTTTCTACTATGGTGGTACTATTTAGGTATTTGGAATTGTCGGTTGGAGGAAGTCATATAAGAGTTTTGTTTTGGGATTTAAGGCTGAAAAATAATTGGCCAAATAAGAAGAGAAACACATTTTTTATACCATTTTATTATTTTTCTTTATTCTAAATGCATGCAAGTGTAGTGAAAGAGATAAGAAAAATATAAATAGGATTTTTGTGGGAAAGGAGAATAAGAGGGTAAAATTACATTACTTTAAGCGAAGAAAATATACATTTTCAAACATGAAGGTGGTTTACATTGGAGATCTCACGTTATTAGATATGAGATCTTTCGATAGTTTATAATGTGGGTGCAAACCTCACATTCGAAGCCGATTTTGTAAGGTTGAGTTAGGTTTAAATATCACTTCCTAATATGATATCAAAGTCTATCCTAGCACAATTTTTGGGCCACCCGCTATCGGACCACCCTTAAATAATATAGTCTCACGCACGAGTTAAGCAGTCTCGACGAGAAGGGGTATGTTGGAGATGACACATCGACTAGAGATGATGTCTTTCAATAGTTTATAATGTGGGTGCGAACCTTACTTTCCAAATCGGTTTTGTAAGGTTGAGTTAAGCTTAAATTTCACTTCTTGATAGTTTAGAATTATATTACTTTAAGTGAAGAAATATACATTTCCAAATGATAAAGGTGATTTAGAAGTGAAAATTTTAAAGCTATTCAGATAGTTTTAAGAAAGTGGTCAGGATTAAGAACGGAAAAGAAATTTTTTGGAATCCAAGTATGATACATGAAGGACTACAAATAACATGTCTTTAAGAAGATATGACTTTTAGTGGTGGAGAGATATCCGTAAGGTTTCTGAACAACAACCATATCAAAATTGGTTTGAGAGGAATTTATGCAAGAAAATTAGGAAAGAAAATATAGTGAGATTCTAGGAAAATAGATGGTTAGGTGACATACCTCTTTTAGAAATATCTCTTAGATTATATGTAAATTCATTAAAAAAAAAGTGCCTACAATTGGAGAGTGGATATTTAGAATGGTATAACATGAAAATGAAAGTTAGAATGGATGACACAATGGTTTGAATGAGAGGAAAGTTTACATACACTACAAGTAGCATTGGAGAAATGTAAACTTGATTGGAAAGGAAAGGATGAAAGGATTTTGGAGGGGGAGTGAGTCCAAAATATATATTGTCAAGTCTACATATCAAGAATTGTACAATGAAATTGTGGGGTGGGATAAGAAGTCATGTAATATATTATGAAAAAATAAGGACACTCTCATCAACACAATATTGTATACAAAAAGTCATGTAAGGTATCTACAAAAGATAATCTGCAAAATAGAGGGACTGAGTTATGTCATGTGTGAAACAATCAATGAAACTGTAAATCACCTATTTTTTTAAGTGTGGAGTAATAAGGAGAGTGTGGGGCATATGTAATAGTTGGGTAGGTCTAATAACAATACAACCATGCTCACCCAGACAACATTTCCAAGAATTTGTTAGGATTTGAATGCATATGAAAATAGAATTTGGAGATGTGTTTGGGTAGCAATGTTGTAGAATATCTAAAAGCTGAGAAATAACATTATATTTAAAAAGATATATATGTCAAGAAAATATTTTCTTTATCACATGTAGATGCATGAGTATGGATAACATATAAGAATTCTAAAGCAAAATTTACATATTATTTAGAATGGTGTTTAAGCCTAGTACAATGCATAAAATTTATGGAGTAAAATTTGTCATAGCATGATTTATTCAAGATGAACACATCTCATTAGAGGAGGAGTACATAATTCAACTTCACATGGCAAGAAATGTAAAGGAAGCATGGCGAGGGCTGAGTGTGGATTTTAACTAACATCCCTCAAACTTAACAAGTATAAAGTTGTCAAATATTGTTTGTAAGTTTTCAAACTCAATTAGGTAAGACAAGCACACAAACAAAGGTTGAACAATGATTTTCATGACAACAAGACCTTTGTTCTGCTAACACACAAATGGATCATTACTATAGAAAGTACAAGACAAGCCACTGACATGTGGTTTTACATATACACCAGCTGATATAAAATTTCAAATAGAAGAAAAAGGAAGAGATACATGACTTGAAGACACTTTGATGTATAATTTGCAATAGAGAAATTAGAACATGAAGAAGTAGATATGTTGATGTTTCAAATTCAATAGGTTCATCTAAAAATTTAGAGTATAAGAAACTAATCACTATAAACTTTATACAAGTTACTTGTATAATGGTTAAGCCTTTTAGGACACTTTATCTTTATCTATCACTAAGTAACATGATTTGTTATGTTTCAATAGTCTAAATTGACAAATCATATAAAGATTTAGTATTTAGGTAGATGTTATTGTAACAACCAACAATAATATATTGAATCAAAGGGAGTTTTATCATTTTAGTATTCAACATTGCTTATATTTTTTTCGAACAACGTTATGTTTTTTTTTTTTTATGAATTACGACAATTTGTATTCAAATTTATTATTACTAATAACAAAAACATGTGAATATTTATATACAGAATTTGTAATAGTCAATTTAATAGATTTCTTGAATGAATATTTTTTATCTATATGTATAATATTTTTTCTTTAACTTTATAATAAACGAAGTATAAGATT
>Ga0209700_106596_pt1 | contig 17725 bp, 7 predicted proteins | sample SiratroredBW_FD_187528 | JGI IMG/M metagenome (GOLD analysis project Ga0209700, IMG submission 187528) | Root nodule microbial communities of legume samples collected from California, USA - Siratro red BW (SPAdes) (version 2) | ecosystem: Host-associated > Plants > Roots > Nodule | place: USA...
TATATATCATCTTATAAGAGTCAATGAGAATTTTTAATATTAAGTTTAGATATATCATCTTATAAGAGTTTATGAGGACTTCTAATATTAAGTTTGAGTTTGAAATAGAGTCATTGATTCTCAACAAAAAATATAAAAAAGTTACTCTCTCATATGAGGTTGTTATAGATATTTGTATCGGATTTTTAATTCTGAACAAACTAAATATTATGACAAATGTTACTGAGTTCCAACTTAAAGAGTAAGAAGGATTTACAAATGTCTATATATCATCAATTTGACTTTTACATAATATAAGTAAAAATTTATCTTCTACAGCAACATATTTATACATAATTCTACTTGTACAATCATATAACTTAAATCCTTCCATACTAGATAAATAAATTCATCTTAAATAATTAATAATTTAGTTTTAGTTTATCAGGTCAAAAGGCAACATGTATAAACCACAACTCTTGTCTTTTAAAAATTTTACACTCTGTCAATTCTTCAACCATCTGGTTGGATCAAAATTTTAACATGATTTCACAAAAAAAAAAAATATTAAAGAAAACAAACCAATTTATTACCTCACTAATCTTTATACTCTAACTACAAGTTGAGTGATTAATAACAGCAAAATAACTCCTATATTACTGTAAAACATTTAATAAAAAAAAAAACTCAAATTATCTACTTCTTTCCCTCTCTCGATGAACAACCATGCATAAATTTCTTATAAGGTAAAATATGAGAGATTGAGGAAAAATAAAAGATCATTAAGTGTGTAAGACAAAATTTGATATTGGTACTCTACATTCTACATTAACTAGCTTATAGATCCTTTCATAAAGAAAGAGAAAATAAAATTTTGAAGGTTTGAATTGATAAAGAAAAAGAAAATTAGAAAAAAAATAAAAAATAAAAATAAACCCCAAAAATATAAACATAAATAATCACATTTTTATAAACCTACTAATCCCACCCTTTTATGTTTGGAGATTCAATAGTATTTGTCTCAATTTATATTTTACTATTTCCATCATTTCACTGTTCATCATCTTTCTAAAATATCAAAGAAATATTTTTTTTACATTAAACTCTAAATCCTGAATCTATATTTAGAGGTAATATGTTTATAAAAAATAATTTTTTATATTTGTAAAAGAATTATGAAATACACTATAAGAAAAAAGTTATTTAGAAATCAATTTTTAGGTATTAAATAAAATGGTTACAAATTGTGATTAAAATAGTCACCAAATTAGATTTTGATTGCTAAATAACTATAAAATAAAAGTAATAATTGAATTTAGTGACCAATTAAATCAAGATAATTAGTATCTAATATTAGTTAATAAAGTTTTAGTGACTTAAACATTAGACTCTAAATTGATATCTAATTAAGTTAGAGACTAATTTAGAATATAATGATATAAGTCACTAAAACCATGATATGGTAGCTAATGTTAGATATCAATTATTTTAATTTAATTAATTACTAAATTTAATCATTACTCTTATTTTATAGTTATTTAGTAACTAAAATCTAATTTAATTATTATTTTAGTCATAATTAATAATTATTTCATGTGCTAACTAAAAATTATAATCTCTACATAACTTTTTTCTTATAAAATATAAAATAATAAATATAAATCTTTATCGAGTCAAATTATCATAATCTAAATGATAACTATTACATTTCCTCCAAATCTAAAACCCACTTACATACATCTCATCTCATCCATATCTTGAAATATAAATGAACTAAATTAAAATTTGAGCAAAACATAAATATAATCGTTACTTTTAATTTTATCACTCGCGGTCTTCCAAATTACCAATAACTTTTCAACTTTCTACCAACCAAATTACCAATAACTTTTCAACTTTCTACCATTTCTACTTTACATAGTTTTATAATATAATAAAATTATTATAGCTGAGATGAAGAGTTGATTTTACATTCTTAAATATATGCTTCTATTTTATTATTAGAGGATTTAGAGATGATTGGAATGATTTTATCATTATATTAACCTAATGAATTATTAATAAAATCATTTATTTGAGTTTGACTCTAATTTGATTGATATATGGTAACACGTAAATAAGAAATTTAATATGATTTATTAACATATTAATTTTAATATTATGTAATCGAATATAAATCATAGTTAAGATATATTTATAACATATATTTCAAGATAAATAATATTAATATAAATATAATATCAAATCATATTAATACAATATTGTTTACTAAGTCAAAAAATTTATTACTAACGCATAAAATATTATAATAAAAAAAACGGGACATTAACCATTGTTAAAACAATATAAATATATTACTAATTGAATAAATAAATAAGAGTTTGCTCTACCTTAATATAGTATTTGAACTTTGAAAAGAGCAAATATTGTGAATATTAAGAGAATTTCTTTTACCATAAATAATAATTTAGTGACTCAAGTAGAATTTGTTTGTCGTAAAAAATATACACAAATACAAAACAAAAATCTAAGTTATAACGTAAAAATATGTCAGTTTAAATTCCAAAACTTATATACGTATCAAAATTAACTTCCAAAAATTATCATTGAGACACTCACATCACAAGTGTGTATGTTTTAAATCATTGGCTAGTAATTCTTTTAAGATTCAATATCTAAAATTCAGGTAAATTATTCATCTTTTTCATTAGTTAATTTTCTTTAACTTGGATTGGAATAAAAATAAAAATAAAAAAGAATGATTTATTTCAATCGTTATCGTAACCCTTTCTCAACCCATCCCCGAGATTTATCAAATTCTTCATAAAAAAAAAGCTTGCAGTATCAAATCAAACACCGAGAAATCAACAACATAGTACGGAATCACGCGTACTTTAGATCTTAAAGCCATTGCAAATTAAGTGAGTTGAAATCAAAGGCAAAAAATGAGAAATCAATTAAAGCAGTAAGATAAGCATATGTGTTGATGACAAAAATAAAAAAGGGTTAAGCAGTATATGCCTTTGTGTTTTTGTTGCATAACATTGATCCTCCTCTCACTCTAAATATTCCGAATGTCTCAAACCTTAAATTTGGTTCCAATTCTTTGACGATTCAAATTAGAGACCAAATCCAAATTGATTTTATTCTCTTCCCTTCATATTCTGCTTATCTCCTGCTACTTCAAAACACACTCACAAGAATGGGGTTTTCCTCCTTTCTGGGTCGTCTCCTCTTTGCCTCCCTCTTCATCCTCTCAGCATGGCAGATGTGAGTCCTCTCTCTCTCTCTCTCTCTAGATCCATCGTAAAGTTTATATTTTTTTAATGTTCTCCCATTAAATTTTCATTGTGTGCATCTGGGTTTTCATTCAGATTTGTATGTTGTTTAATGGGTACGTTTTTTTATAATTGGGTTTCTTCCTATTGCTCAATGATTCTTTTGGGAACTATGGTGAGCTGTTCAAGTTTAATGACGCATCTTTTAGTCTGAAGAGTTGTCGCTGGAACTTAATGGTTTACTTTAATGTAAATTGTTAGTTAATTGCTTCGTTCTCTTAAGTGTGTCACCATGTCGGAATAAATACGAGGAGCAATTAGTAATAACAACAACCAAAGCAATCCGGAAACCTTGAGTTGGTCATTGCGTGTACGTTTGAAATCATTGAGGATTTTTAAGTTTGCAATTAGTACTTTGTCTGATGTCAAATTAAGTAGAGTCTGCAAATTGATGGTTTTAATGGGTCATTTAACATGGCTTGAATTCAGCTTTGTGCCTAACACACTACACAAGGAGCTGTGAGGCATCAATTGTTGATGATCTCAAATTGTCTAGGGATATAGCTAAAATATACCATATAAGTGTGAGGGCAAGAGGTGCAAACTTTATCTTAAGAACTGATTTTGTAGGGATGAGTTAGGTTAAAACTCAAACTCTAACAGCAATAGCGTTTTAGTTCTTTATGAATCATGCTGCCTTTAATTTTACATTTATGTCTTTATTGGAGGATGGATGGATAGTGAATATAAGACCTCAGTAGAAGCCTTGTTGTGATCTGATTAAGTAAGAACTAATCTGGCTGCCTTTCCAATGGTATTTGTTACATAAAATACTAGGACCCAAATGATTCATATGCAATTTGTGCAGAGACTACAGCTCTTCTAAATTTTGTTGTTATGATACGATGTCTTGCGGACATGTTGGTTGGGATGCATTTCAGTAGCTAGACACAACCTTTTCAGCAGTTTTAAGCCCTATTACTTTATTTTGTACCTTGCTTGGTGGTGCATCACCATGTTGATGTTTATAAATGGGCATAGGCTGTATACACCGTACCTTGTTGGAACAACATTTTAGCCTATGAAATGTTGGTTGTGAATGTACTTTTTAGTTTGTTAGTTAATATTATTAAAGCAATATTTAGTACATTCGTATTTATATAGAATGCATGTTGCCAGGTTTAATGAATTTGATGACACTGGTGGATCCGTTGCAAAGGAGTTGATTCCCAAGCTCACGGTTGTGAGGAGAAATTTATCCTCCAGACTGGGGGTAGAAATACCAGATATTAATGTAAGACCATTTTTTCTCACACCATCAATTTTTTGGAATGGAACTTAATTTTTACTGATATTACCTTTCTGGATAAAATGTTAAATACAGGTTCGGCCAATCATTGCCTCTACCATATTTTTAAAGGGGGTTGGAGGAATTCTATTTGTGTTTGGCAGTACATTTGGATCTTATCTTCTGGTGAGGGCTTACTCTATTAGCTTTGAAATGAATATATTTTGTTATTCTTAAATTTACTTTCCAGTTTTGATCTTTGTTTTGGTTCTAAAGCATCATAACCCTGGTTACTTTTTTTTTTTTTTTTTTTATTTCCCTTTTTTTTTTTTTTTTTTTTTTTTTGCAGCTCATTTATCTGGCACTTTCTACACCGATTCTGTATGATTTCTACAACTATAGACCTAATACGCCTGAATACAGTTTATTGCTGAGTGATTTCATTCAGGTATGTGCAAAATATTGTCATTTCATGTGTTCCTATCTGATGGTTTTACCTGTGTGAGAACTTAATATAATGTGTTCACTTTTTTCATGGCAGAGCACAGCACTTTGTGGTGCATTGCTATTTTTTATAGAGATGAAGTACTTGATTACCAGGAAACAAATCAGGAGGAAGACCCCAAAAGCAAAGACAGTTTAGAGATAAGAAAAAAGATGTATCTGTTTCCAGTAAAATGGTTATTAAATTGTTGGTTGCAGCGTTATGGAATAATTATTTAAGCCTTTTTTGCATTGACGATTTTGTATGTGGGCACATTATGGATATGCTTAAGCGTTCTCATACAATTCTTTTGTATTGGCACTAAGAATAGCTATTAACAGAAGCTTTTTGGTTAGATTTTGTGGTCAATCAAGATTTGATGGCTACGATACTCTGGCAAATATTTACACAGATCAATTATCACACAATGTTCAATCCGGTACAATTTGTTTAATTTTAATATAATTAGATATGATTGAAATAAGATATCAAATGTATGTATATACAAGTATGGACTTCAGATTTGAGTCCTGATTTGGCGAGTTTGGAGTCCCTACTTTCTCTGGAGTCTCAAATATTATCGTAATTGTTGTTTATATGCCAACTACCTCTTATCCCTTGCACTCAGGTTGGGATCAACAAAATCAGAATTCATGTTTGTGTGAATCAGCTTAATCGCTCGAAATCAAATTTTTAACCAAGCAGAGCACAACAGTTTTCTGCATATTTAACCTTGAATAATTTAAACAGATCATCTACCATAATTTGAATACGCATATCAATGCTGTCAGTATTCGGATCTGAACTGAGTCCAGAGAAATGTCAATCCATCAAGCCTCTTCCTTCTATATTTGCTGCATTCAAATGCAGGAACCTCAGTATGAAATAAAAACGAGTTTCAAACAAACTTATCATTAAGTCTCAGCAATTGAATTTTACTTTTCTTCTGTCAAATTCTTCTATCCATTAGACAACATATAATTCAACATATAGCACTGTAACCATTATTAATCCAATAAGTTTGTGCATACAGTGAAGACCGACCACTCGTATATTTCCTACCAATATGATTCAATTTTATAATAACTCAAACAATATAGTTTGTGTTAAATGCTGACATGAAGCTAGATATAATTTCATTTAGTCATTTGACAAATTAGAGATACCTTGTCCAAAGCCATAAAAACTGATACAGTAGATAACATTTTATAAATGGTTTCCATGTTGGTTAACCAGCAGGAAAGTGAAAGACAAATTTCACTAAAAACAAGAACTAAAAAAAAGAAAGGATAAAGAAAAGGGTATATTACAAAAATAAAATTGTCCGTAAAAAAATTATAGTTTAGGAAGCATCAATTACTCAACCAGTTGATGATATGTTCAAAGAATGGTTACTAAGTAGCCACTATTGATTTTATTAACCACTAGAGCAGTTAATTATTCCTAAACTGGAAGTAGAAAAAAATTTGCTTCCACCAAGTCGAAATTCTTCCTTCACCCCATGATATATACAAGACAAGTGCACATCATCAGCGAGGCGAATTTCCACGTAGCCTTAGAGGAAGTCAAGAGCTTGTTCAAATAGCCATCTAGATCAAGGGGGTATTACATTACAACTAATGGTTGACTCACACTTCAAATAACTTGTTCACGTGGCTTAAAGTCAAGTCTAAATCATCCCCTGAAGCAATTAGACCACCACCATCAATGCTTAGGGACTCGGCACCTGAACATGACATCAAAGCTTGAAGTTTTTCTTTGCCATGGCCACCAATTTCCTGTTCATTTTCCCCAGTTTCAGTAATTGCAATATCGCTGCCCAACTTTTTACCATCCTTTGTTTCAATAATGACTTGAGGACCTGAAAACTTATTGATATCAGAGTCATTGACATTTTCTTCTTCGTCTGACAAGCATCTACAGCAGTCACACTCATCCAGCTCGTAAGGTTGGCTCAGTGACCCTTCCCTCCACGATATCCTCATTTGGGATTGTGAAGCATTCACTGTTGTAGAACTAGATAACCATGGGTCCTGATCATCCAAAAATTTTGGAAGTTTACTGAGATCAATAGATTCACAAGGCATACTTAAACAATCAAATTGGAAACTTGAATTAACAGAATCCACCGGGGGCATCGAACTATTGAGAAGGAAGCTTTCTGATAGAAGTGTGTTCCTGGATGAGTTAAGGCCAGGGTTAGAATTATCTTCCTTTTGATTGTCTACATGCACCGATGACAATCTAACATGTAATTCTGAACTAGAATCTGATTGTGGAGTTTGAATAACATTTCCACTGCCAAATGAATTCAGGGAAAAGGGTGAATTCTCGTCAATGAGATTGTATCGATCGCTTTTTCCTTTTCCTGAGTTACCTGCCATACAAATTGGTGTGGGATTGGGAGAAAACAACAAGGATGAATAAGAAGGCGATAACATGTAATCGGAGGGTACTTGAAATTCAGCAAGCCCATTTGGAGAAATTGAAGAGCTGATTTTTCTCATGATACCATTGGCACCACCAGACAAATCACTGCTATCAGTTACATTCCAAAAAATCTTGGAACTGGATGATGGCGAAGTACTGGAAGCAAGAGTTATCGATGATGCTAGTCCCTGACTTTTATTTAATCCATTTTCAAACTTCTGACTCAGAATGTTCTTTCCCTTCTTACATGGAGAAGAAAGCCAATGCACTACAGCTTCAGTTGGCAAAGGTAACAAGGAAGGACTAGCATGGTCAATAGTGTCCATTACTTTCTTCTCATCATCATCATCAAAACTATAAGCTATTTTACCACTGCCAGAAAACTTCTTCTCCACAGTGAGAATCCCTCTAGGCCTACATTTCCTCTTGTCAACAACACCAGAAACAACATAGCCAGCACCATAACAAGCAGGTGTTACTGTTTTTGAAACCAGAGAGGACCCACATTGTATTTCTGGGGAAACAGAGTCATGAATTGGAGGTGTTCTACTGATGCTCGCATTTGGATTCTCCTCCAAATCCCCCAAAACTCTAACATCTTCCAAACACGACCCAGTTGCATCTTTGCTCGAAGGACTAAAGTTTAAATCACCATGACACAATATGACATGGTCATGCTCACCAGCTTTATCATTTCTACCTACCAAGATATTCTCTTTTTCCTTTACCTGGTCTGATGCAGATGGCAACCTAGGTAAACACTTGCCACGGTGATTGAAAGCGGAACAAGGCTTAGACATTTGGTTTTGACTAGTCCTAGAAGAACTAGATTTCTTCCCAGACTGCCATTGGTAGACACAAGGAGGCTTCTTCCTATGACTCCGCGCCTTATCCAAAGCATGTGTCTTAGTTTTGAACCCAGCATCACCCTTTGGAACGTTTTCCTTGGAGGATTTAGATTTAGACAGTTTGAATGCAGCTGCATGAGGGGCTGAGCTGGGAGTTTTAGTGAGACTCTTGGGTCTGTGAACAGGGGTTCTAAAAGAAGAGGATGAGAAAAAGCTGAGGCATCCCTTTGGGGCTTCAGTGGAGACAGTGCTAGAAGCATAACTACTGTTGCTGCTACTGGAAATGCGGTTGAGATCCTGCAAAGGGCTTCTAGGACTTGACTTCTTTTTTGCATAGCATGATGCAACTCTGCTTGGTGTAGGTGGTGGGGGCAATGAGGAAGATTTCTTCGATGCAAATGCTTTACTCATAGTGAGTCCTGCAGGATCTATATCACATTGAACTGATCTAAATACATTAATTGTTTAATTAATGAGTTAATTAACATCACATTGACACATTCTGCATAAGTTTTTCAAACAAGATGAACCCAACAGAGGCATACGGTAATCTTCACGCGAAAAGAAGAATCAACAATTACAAGTACGGAAATTTGACAGCTTTTTTAGAATTTCTAAGTTGGGTCATTCAAATTCAATTTCCAGAACATTCTTTAAAAGGTTTCTCCGGGAAAAGTGACGTTACCTGTGAAAGCATTAGGTGGGTATGATGGATCTGAGTGATGAAGATGAACCAACAAAAGATCTCAAACACCAACTCGCTTCAACCTTATCTGGGAACACACCAACAATGAGTTAGTGGCGAACTTGCTTCGGTTTCGTTTGGGTTTGAACATTTCACTTTAATTAAACTGAAAATGAAAATTATAATAATAATACGTTATTTGAAGTTTAAGTGCCTGTTCCAACCAATTCAAAATGAATGAACTAAAGACTGAAAAGACTACTGTACCCTTTAACATGAGTTCACACATGGCATCGCAGACGCACCCAAAATTCGTTTTGGTTGGGCGGCAAACAGAATCAAGCAGCAATATATCCGCATTTGGATAAAAGATGCAGACATTTCTTGAAATTTTGGTATTTCTTGAAATGGAGTTTTTATTAAAAAATTATTTTAATCAGTATTTAAATTTTTTTATTTATGTTTTTTTATTTTTAATTCACTTATCAATTCAATCTTTTCTTTTTAAATCTTCTTCAACTTATTATTTACCTCCTTAAAAATAAGTTAAAGAAAATTAAACAAGGAAGGCTGAAATTGGTTTATATTTCAACGTATACTCGGTTCAAAATATTTAAATTTATAAAATATTAAAAAAATAATTACTTCCGTTATCTTTTATATTTATTTTAATTTATCAATAATTTTCAATAGTTTTAATCTTATTTTAAAAGAATTCTTAAATTAACTTCATTTAAATTTATATTTTATAATGTAACTTATTTAATTTTTTAAATATATTAACTTTTGTATTAAAATAATAGGATAGATTGTATTTTAGATTTTTTTTTTTTAATTTATTGTAAAAATATGGAAAATTGTTTAAGAATATAAATGGTATAACTTAAACGGAGCATCAATATTTTACTATTAAAGTGAAAAATTTATAAATAAAAAAATTTAACTATTCAAGTTTCATTTTAAAAAAAAAAAACTAACATTTTTCTAACGCTATTTTCTCTTTATTTATTTGTTTTTTTTAAGATTCGGATTAAAATGTTTGAAGAATAGAAGTTATCATATTATTTTTAGTAGTGAAAAATAGAATAAAGTTATTTTATCAAAAATTTTATTAGAATAAATTTCTTTTAATTGATTTTCTTTTGAAACGATTTTGAAAAACATTACATGCTTTGTGAGAATAGTGTTTGCATGTAGAGTTTTTTTAATTTAAGATAAGTCTATGTTAGTTTATGATCGTAAAGGTGTGCTTAGATCTTTAATCAAAACTTTCTAAATATAAGTTTAGTCTTCTTGTGAGTTTTGTGGAATTTAAGTTTTTCGTGTTTAATGTTGAGGAAACTAAATAAGTAAGAGAAACTACTTTAGTTTTCAATACAACTTTAAAGGTGACTTTGTTGCATTGAATTGAACAAGCTCTTTCAGAAATTAATATTCTTGTTGATTTTGATTTGAATGAGTTTATCTTAATTTGGTTTTAAATTTATTTTAATATGGGATATTTGTATTAGTTGAACTGAAAATGCAAATCTTATTATGTTTGCAAATGCTTTTAAGATGAGTATGGATGTACCAGTTTTTAGTTGTTAAATTTCTACAATAGGGATATATTGATAAGAGACTTAGTTCATTTGAGATAATATATTCACTTTTTATGTTGAACGAATGAAGTTAAAATTCATCTTGAACTAATTACTATCCTAGTGTTTTTTGTATTTTTTTTTCTAAATTATGTAGACTCGCTGGGTGAGGCATTAGTTAGTGAGCGAAATTCATTTTAATAAAAATCCTAGAACTTTGGTTGTTAGATGAGTCAAACTCTCACTGGATGAAATTCATAGAATTAGAAACCAAAGAGATCTGATTGTTGGACAAGTCTTTTAAATAAAAACTCTCGATTTTTTGATCGATAAGCGAGCCAATTCTCACTAAGGGGCTGTTTGTTTCTAGGGATGAAAAGAAGGAGGCGAAGAAAGACGAATGTTATTTCGAAAAACAAGACATAATTTTACGAAAAATAAAAGAAAAAATCTGCGGTTAAAACTTTCTTCACATAAGAGGCATGATTTGCGAAGAAAGTTACACTTTTATAATTAAATAAATAAAATTAAATAAATAAAATTAAATAAATAAAATTAAATAAAATATAAGATAATATTTAATTTTATATTTTTAAAAATAAATAATTAAATTAAAAATAAAATAAAAATGTTACATAAAATAAATTAAATATTTTTTAATATATATTTCATGTTAAATACTTAAATAAATAATAAATTTAATAAAATTATAAATATTAATAAACTAAAATATTAAAAAGTATTAATAATAAACTATAAAATAATAATAAAAATAAGATAATTTAAAAAATAGTAATAAAAATATAAATAATAATAAAATTAAAATAATTTTATAAAATAAAAATAATAATAATTTTTTTTAGCATTTTAATTTTATTTTGTAATTATATCTAATCTTATTTTATCTATTAAAAAAATTATTTTATCAATTATATTTATCACATCACTCACAAACTTTTATAAACTTTCTCTTTATTTTTTACTATTTTTCTCTTAATCAAAACATACACACTTTTATCTCAAATCAACTTAAATTCACTCCTTCAAATCTAATCTTTAATTCAAACAAACCATAAAAGTGTGTTTGTACAGTAGGATGGAAAGTTTTGTAAGAGAGAAAAGCGAGAAAAATAAGAAAAACAAAAAAAAAAATTCACGAAAAACTAAAAAAAACACACCTCCAACTTTTTCACTCGCTCGAGGCGATGTGCAACGAAAGTTGCATATAGTATTATAAAATAATAAAATAATGTTAAAATAATGATCAAGATAAAATACTAAAAACAATTTAAAACTAAAAAGAAATTTACAAATAATAATTATAACAATAAAAGTTATAAAATTATCTATTATATTAATTAATTAATTAATTATATAATATAATAATAAATCATATTTAAAATTAAAAATATTAAATATTATATAATTTTTTCTAATAAAAATATTATTATTGAAATAATTAATAACAATATAAAATAGTTATTATTAAATAAATATAAATATAAATATTTAAAACGAAAATAAATAATATGATAATAATTTTTTATTTTTATAATAATAATAATATTTAAATTTAATATTAAAATTATTTTAAAAAGTTTAATTTTGTATTTAAAAAAATTATTAATTAATGTATTTTATAATAAACTAAATTTATTTAAAAAATAATTACATAATTTAATATTTTATAATTTTTTAAAAAATATTATTAATTATATTATATAAGATCATTATAATTTATTTTTAATTATAAAAATAAATTTTTAGTTTTATATATTAAAAAATATTAAAATATTTATTATACATATCATATTATCCAGAAACTTTCTTATCAAATCTTACCCTTTCTCCTAATCCAAACAACTCAATTTTTCACACACTTTCATTTCAAATCCACTTTCTCAAATCTACTCCCTAATCTAAACACATCCTAAGTGAAATGTTTTTATAAAAACTCTTAGTGGAGTAGTTGTTGGAAGAATGTTTTGTTCGTGAGACAACTAAAAGTGGTTGATTGTTTTGATGTCTTTGGCTAGATGATCAAAATGATGGTTGGATGAGTTAGTAACATGCATTTAATTTGTTTGGCAATCCATGCTTATTGGGTGAGAAGGCATTTTCTAAACTTTGAAAAAAACATGTTTTTTAAATGTTTCTAAATAACAAAATGTGTGTGCCTTTTATTATATTTTATATTTGACTAATATAATGTATTTGAACATTATTATAATGTAATGGAGAATGAATTTCAATTTAATTTATTTACATTTAAATTGAGTTGGATGTATATGTATGAATGAAAATTCATTAGATTGTAAAATTTTGTGGTTGATTAATTAACATACTAAAGAGATGTTAATGTTTCCATGTTAGTGGTAGTTGAATTGAATTTGGAATTTGTATGAATAACTTATATCTGAATTGAGGTATGATGTAGAAATAATTATTTTAAGGAAAGAAACTATTATATTAAGATGTATAAGATACATATTAAATTGAAGATTCGTCTAGAAGGAGTTATCTTAATTCTACTGGTATGTTGAAATCACATAGACGAAAATTATTAAGTAGTAAGAGTTAAGAGAGATTCATATAGTGGAGCCAGTAGTTTGAAAAAATAGTTAGTTTAACATGTCATATAGATTTACCATCTCATGTAAAATGACTTAGTTCTTATTTTATGTAGTTATATTGGAGAGATAACATGATGAAGATAGTATGACATGAATAAATCTTTGAGTGAAATTTAACATATATATCAAGAGAGTTACAACATAAGTTGTAAATTTCATTTATCCTGAAAGGTACTTGATTTTGTGAAATGCGTTACTTATCATATTTTTTTTATTTGTAAATATTTATTAATTGTGACAATCATGTGTTATATAAGAGTACGAGACATTACAAATGAAAAAAACTAAAATACACTTACACTGAAAATAAGAAAAAATAAATATAATGCACTACATATATGTGTATGATGAGAAGTTGAATCATTTTACACAACAATATTGTGACAAGGGAATGCTACATATATTTAAAAAATATTTTAAAAGAAATGGTTTTTCTATATGGTAAAAAAAATTCTTGTGTACAGTTTTTAAATAGATATAATATAATAACAATATAAGTAATGATACAGATCTATATATGTGACGAATACATTTTTCTTATCAGACAAATCTTTTAATATGTTTTCGTAATTGTTTTCGTCACATACAAAATTCTTGTAATGTAAGAAAAGTAAACTTTTCATTAATGAAAAAATATATATTAAGCATTGAAAAACATAATTGACTTATTAAGAGTAAGTTTGTCATTAATTTAATAGATAACTTTTTTTTTATAGTCCTTGAAATAAAGCATTCTTAGATCTTGTTAGTTAATCTATAGTAAAAACTTAATTCATATTTAGTAGAGTTCTCATTCACTGTCATCTTTTCTCATCCACAATTGATATGAAATTTTACTTAAAAAGTCAAACTCATCAAATAAACAGTTTATATGATGAAAATAAAGATGGAGAAAAAAAAAAGAAAAATAACAAATAAATACTTAATTGAAGTGTTTTTTTTATCCACCTCTATATTATTGACAGGAATAGCAGAGATGACCTTGAACGATTCAATTTCATTTGTTTGGTTATACAATGAAATAGAGGAAAATAAATGAAAAATATTATGAAAAAGTTGGTTTTGTTCATAATTAAATTTTATTTTAAATGGAAATATTTTAATTCAATAATTTGATAAAATATGTATTTAATTATTATATATTTAATCCTTTTATACTTAGTTAAAATTTTTAATTTAAAACATATCAAAATAACCGTTTTAAAACATTTTGAAAATTATAATGGTTCGCTAATTTATTTTCCAATTTTCAATTAATTATAATATTTTCTTAATATAAAACTATAGTTGGTTACATTTTAAATTGATTTTTTTTAATTTAAAAAGATTTTACTTTCCTAAGATGGATTATTAGTTACTTAGTTGATGAAAATTCAAGAGGTGATACAATTATTTTAACATCTTTAATGAGGGTCCAGATTATACTCATTTATTATTAATATTTGTTGAAAAGTGAATGATATCAGAAAAGGTAGATATGAGGGCTCAAATGAAAATTAAGTTAAAATAAAAGGGTAGAAGGAGCCAAAGAGACGTCATGAGCATTATTAGTATATGTTTATTGTCCTTTTATAATTTTTTTTTCTGAGTTCTTTGTTCTTTTTGAATTATTTTTCATCTTCTTATCCTTAGGTGAGCAAGGTATTCATTCTTTTCCATCATCTCTCTGTGTACTGTCATACCCATACACCCATACTGATAATTGTAAACTCGTATCAACTTATTCCTGGGTGTTATTTTCGTTAAGGTACATTACTGCGCGGTTGTGGTTTTCTTTTGAAATCCATAATAATACGTATTAGTGAACTTTGTTTAGTAACAAGGTTGGATGTATCCTTGTACAAGGCCCCTAAATTCCTTGTACAAGGCCCCTAAATTCCAAGTGCAAGTGGGAAGCGAGGAATTATTACAATGCGAAGGCGAAGTTCGCACATGCCTGTAAAAATCCAACACAGCATATACTGTCCATTAATGCATTTATGATTTTCATAGCCAATGAAGAACTTGTACTGGGTGATATATGGTTAGAGACACTAGATACCCACTTGGTGAATTATAAACAGAAGTTTATCACTTTTATGCTTGGAGATCAGTTAGTAATGCTACAAGGTTAAACCAACCTAGCCCCAAAACAGTCTCAACTACACCAATTTAAGCGCATGCAAACCACCAACAAGATATTTGCTCTCTACATGTTACAAATCTAGACACATGAAGAAAATTGTTTGGCTAAACTAGACTTACCTACTGAAATGGAACCCAAATTGGCTTTACTACTTCAGAACTTAGTGACGTTTTTCAAGCACCACACGGTCTACCACCCAAGAGATCCCATGAACATTCCATCAATTTAGTACCAAGCACAACACCCATCAAAGTAAGACCTTACCGATATCCTCACAGCCAAAAAGCGGAGATAGAAAAGTTGGTAAAAGATATGCTAGCTAAAGGTGTCATTCAACCAAGTACAAGCCATTTTCAGCACCAGTGTTGTTAGTGAAAAAGTTGGTATGTCTGTACCGATTATAGAGCTCTTAATGCAACAACTATCAAAGACTCCTTCCCAATGCCAACAGTGGATGAGTTATTGAATGAGCTAATTGGTGAACAATGTTTCTCCAAGCTTGACCTACGCTCGGGTAATCACCAAATCAGAGTGAAACCAGAAGATTGTCTCAAAACGACATTTAGAACACATCAAGGCTTGTATGAATGGAGGGTAATGCCTTTTGGTTTAACCAATGCACCAACCACATTTCAAAGCCTCATGAATTCAATCTTTGTAGAGGTACTAGGGAAATTTGTGTTGGTATTTTGTGATGATATATTAGTCTATAGTCCAAATTGGAATTCATATATACAACACTTGATGCACGTCTTAGTAGACCTCCTGAGAAACCATACACTGTTTGTCAAACTTTCAAAGTGTGCATTTGGTCAAACATAGATAGATTATGTAGGCCATGTCGTGTCCAGAGAAGGGTTCAAAGTGGATGATAATAAAATTCAAGTTGTGAAACAATGGCCAATACCATCATCAATTAAACAACTTCAGGCATTTTTGGGCTTAGCTAGCTATTATCAAAAGTTTATTAAACATGTTGCAGTAGTGCTAGTGTCACTTATGGATTTGCTAAAGAATTATGCTTTTAAGTGGTCTGACCGAGCCATATAAGCCTTCCTGAATCTGAAGCAAGCATTTGCTCAACCACCGATGCTAACACTTCCTGATTTTTCACATCCCTTGGTATTTGAAACAGATGCTTGGGGTACAGGTATAGGAGAATTCTCAACCAACAGGGACATCCCATAGCATACTTCTCCCATAAGTTGTCGGTAACAGCTCAAAGGCAATACGCTTACGCTAGAGAGATATAGCCTATAGTAACAGCTATGGCAAAATTTTGTCATTATTTATTAGGCTACAAGTTCATTATCAGGACTGACCGCAAAAGTTTGAAAACAGCTGCAAGCACAGACCATACAAATGCCAGAACAACAAGCATGTGTGACTAAATTATCGGGTTATGATTTCTCTATTGAATACAGACAGGAAAGGAAAATCAGGGGGCTGACAACTTTTCAAAGGCCTTTCTAACTCTGTTACGAGCTCGTGGATTCCCACCCTTCGCAGGAGCTCTAACACCTGAGACCAATCAATGAATTTTCAGAGACTGAACTGATATCAGGAAGGCTACATATCATAAAGGGGTTGTGGTTTTGGGATGAAAAAGGCTATCCTTTACAACCACAAGTAATACTCGGACACAGGATGATAAAGAAGAATGACAAATGGCATGAGGAAGTATTAATCAATTGGCAAGGTCTAACCATAGAGGAAGCTACTTGGAAGCATTACACTGACATGGAAAGGCAGTACCTCAACTTTAACCTTGAGGACAAGGTTATTTTCAATGAAGGGGGCAATGATAATAGAAAAGGTGGACAGGTGGGCCCAAATGAGAATTAGGTTAAAATAAAAAGAGAGAAGGAGCCAAAGGGATGACACAAGCATTGTGAGTATATATTTATTGTTTTCTTGCATTCTTTTTCTCTGAGTTCTTTTTTCTCTCTCTGAATTATTATTTTTTTTCCTTTCTATCTATAGGTAAGCAAGCTACTTATTCTCTTCCCCCATCTCTCTACCTACTGTCATACCCACACTTTGATAACTGCTAAATATTTTGTTTGTTTATATTTCGTTTGCTAAGTATTTTTTTTTAAATCCATAATAATACATATAAGTGAATCTAGTAATAAAAACATAAATGATGATTCTTGAATTTTAGAAAAATTACAAAATATTTAGTATTTATATAAAAATTAAATTGAAATTTGAATTTGAATTTCTCAGATATAGACAAGAAGACTACGTGATCAAAATTTAAAATTGGAATGATAATGTTATGATTAAGTGAATATTTTATATAAAAAATGATGATATATATATATATATATATATATATATATATATATATATATATATATATATATATATATATATATATATATATATATAT
>Ga0209700_106598_pt1 | contig 17721 bp, 5 predicted proteins | sample SiratroredBW_FD_187528 | JGI IMG/M metagenome (GOLD analysis project Ga0209700, IMG submission 187528) | Root nodule microbial communities of legume samples collected from California, USA - Siratro red BW (SPAdes) (version 2) | ecosystem: Host-associated > Plants > Roots > Nodule | place: USA...
TGAAAATATCCAATTTTTTTTTTTTTTTTTTTTTTTTTTTTTTTTTTTTTTTTTTTTTTTTTTTTTTTTTTTTTTTTTTTTGAATTTGTTTTACCTTATTTGGTTTAGGTATTTGCAAGGAAGGGGAAGGGAAATGAGGAAGCCAAAATCCCTCCCTATTTTTTTTTTCTCACCTCTAATATTGGAGGAATTTGCCGGGATGAGAAATCGGTTTATAATTTTTTAACGGTGTATTCTAGATTGTCTTGAGATTAATTTTCTATCCTCTAGTACTGTTTATTAACTATTGGTATGACTCCATAAAATGGTTTTGGAATTTAGGATCTATCAAACTAAGTCTATGAACCAAAATCAAACCATAGAAGCATGACCTCTCCATATAGGTTGTCTTGTAATGATCTAAGAATAAAATTCATCTAATCGGGTCATAGAAATCCAAATATGGAAATGGTATGAAGCCCATTTTTTGCACGAATGGTAGAATCAACAAATTAAACCATAGAAATGTAAGATAAGAACACAATATTCAGTAGAAATGATTTAGAATCAGAAAAGAAGGCAAGAACCAAGAGGAACTCATGAATCAAATCTCATTTCTTGGTTCCAAAGACTCATGATCAAATTAACAACAATTAACCATGGAAAACAAAAATATGGAAAGTATTAGAATATAACGAGCACACAGCTTGAAGAATCAAGATAACTACATAGGAGAATCATCAGTTGAATGTAAGAAAATCAAGATAAGATTTAACGAGAGAGGTTCATACCTCTCAAAGAGATACTCTAGACCAATGGAGAGAAAATACTCTCAATTCTATTAATTTCTTCAATTGTGTGCTTACAAGGGAGAAGCCTCCAATTTGAAGAAGCCTAGGCCAAAAATGACATGAGAAGTCTTGGGTGTTTGTTTCCATACATAGGCTATGTTATAACACACAATTCAATATTTCAATAGCATAATTAAGCAACATAGTTAAAAAAAAAGTTATCAATACTAAAATAACTACATTTAATAGTGAATGAATACTATAAAAGTTTAAAGTGTACCGAGTAGAAGTTCTTACTAATATTAATAAAACATAAACAATCTCACTTTTCTACCATTGCCATTAATATCTATCCTGTGTATTTATTTCTACTTTTAATTGATGAGGATGCATTGGGATTGCTCTAGGTTGAATTTGATCCACTCCCAAACATATCTTAAATTGCTCCCAAATTTCAATTTTCAATTAAAAAAATTGAAGAACATATTATATAATTATTAAATAACTAGGCTATGGAGTGGACTAATTAAAAAACCATATTAAAAAACATTATGTAATAAAAATAAAACTATGCTACTGCATTGATGTGAGTCTCATGGCCTTTACCATCTTCGGACCTCTCTTCATGCTGGCTTGGTAGTGGATTTTCGTTCTCTCATCCATGCTCTAAGCTACAATGACTTGTTCCGAGTTTGTCTAGGTTGTCCACTTTGTCTTGTGAATGTGTTAATTCGGAAAACATAATCGTAGTCCTTTTTCCAAGAGTGTCTCCATAGTGTTTTGTCTTCTTTTGCTTTAGTTCACTTTGACATTTGAGGATTGAGTCGTGTTTAGTCCACTTTTAGATTTCAATATTTTGTAACTTTTATTGATGATTATTCTCACTATACTTGGTTGTTCTTAATGAAAAATTGTTGAGTTATCTTCTATTTTTCAATCCTTTTACTTTGAAATTGAAAATCAATTTGGTGTTTCTATTCACACATGTTGTAGTGACAATGCTTATGAGTATCTTTCTCATTCCTTTCAAACTTTTATGGTATCAAGGTATTCATCAAACCTCACGTGCATATACGCTTCAATAAAATGGGGTTGTTGAGTTCAAGAATAGGCACCTTATTGAAATAACTCGAACCATTTTGCGGCCAAGTTCCTCAAAAACTTTGGGGTAATACTGTTCTTTCCGCGTGCTATCTCATCAATTGCATGTCGTCCTCGATTTTAGATAACCAAATCCCTCATTTATTTATTTCTTCATCAACCACTCTACCCCTTACCTCCTTGAGTCATTAGGTCTATATGCTTTGTCCATATCCATACTCTTGACTTTGATAAATTGTATGCTCGGTCTTACATATGTCTTTTTAGGTTTTTCCCAGTCTCGAAAAGGGTATTAGTGTTTCTCACCTTTCCTTCATCGCTACATGTGATCTTAGTTGATGATACCTTCTTTGAGTCTTCTCTCTATTTTATGTCTACTTCTTTCCCCTCTGATAGTCATTCTACCACCATCACCACCCCTCTTGCTTTTGATACCACATTTGTGTCCGATGTACCACCTGATCCACCCTCGTTGCCCGCTCTTAGAGTGTACTATCGTTGGCAGTCTCTACTCGTAATCCTTCACCTCATTATATTGCTTCAAGTTATCACAATTGTCTCCATCCCTTTATATTTGTCTTTCTTCTATTTGTTCTGTGTCAATTCCTAAAACTGTAAGTAATGTTTTAGTCCATTTTGGTCAGAGACAACTTATGATTTTTGAACTGTGTGGTCTTCAAAACAATGGAACTTGGGATCTTCTTCCTTTGACATCTAGAAAATCTGTTAATGGTTGTAGGTGGATCTTTGCTGTCAAAGTTGGTCTTAATGACAATATTGATTGACGCAAAGGTCGCGTGGTAGCCAAATGTTATATTCTGATATTTGGATTGGACTATGGTGGCACCTTCTCTCCCATTGCCAAGATGGCTTCTTTCTGATTATTCCTTGCCATGGCTGCTCTTTGTCATTGGCCTCTTTATTAGTTGGACGTAGAGAATGGCTTCCTTTACGGTGATTTGCTAGAGGAAATTTATATGAAGCAACCTGCTAGTTTTTTTGCTCAGGAGAGTCTTCCAGATTGGTATATTGCCTTCACAAATCTTTATATGGTCTCAAGCAGTCTCTTAGGGCATGGTTTGGTAGATTCAATGAAGTTGTCCAACAATTTGGTATGATCAGATGTGAGCATGATCATTCAGTGTTTTATCGTCACACAACCGTTGGATGTATCTACTTGGTAGTGTATGTTGATGACATTATTCTTATGGGTAGTGATCATATAACATCTTTCAGATAAAATAACACTTGATATGACAAACTCAAATATTTCTTAGGGATTGAGGTAGCACAATCCAACAATGGAATTGTCATTTTCTCAAAGCAAGTATGGATTTGATATTTTAGAGGAAATTGGACTGATGAATTCCAAGCCCATTAACTCAGCCATATCCCAATTCAAAACTTCTACGTAGTCAGGGGGAGCCACTTCCTGATTTTGAGAAATACAGAAGACTGATTGGAAAATTGAAATATCTCATAGTTTCACGGCCTGACATGTCCTTTGTAGTTAGTGTGGTAAACCAATTTCTAAATTCTTCATGTACAAGACATTGGAATGCAATTATTCACATTTTGAAGTATATTAAAGGTGCCACTGGAAAAGGTTTGTTACATAGACATAGTAATCACACTTGTGTTGTGGGTTATCAGATGCAGATTGGGCTGAATCTCCGTCTTTATTGGGGGACATTTTGATCTCTTGGAAAAGCCACGAGTAGACTATAATAGCAAGATCTAGTGCAGAAACAAAATATAGAGATATGGGTCACCTATGAGCTCATTTTGCTCAAACAATTGCTTAAAGAATTGAGATTTGGGGAATTCACACAAATGACTTTTATATGTGATAACCAAGCTTCCTTACGTATTTCCTCAGATCCAGTATTTCACGAGAGGACTAAACGTATTGAGGTAAATTGTCACTTTATTTGAGAGAAGATTTAATTTGGAGACATCACTATCAAATTTGTTAACTCTAATGATTAAGTAGATATCTTCACTAAATCATTGTGTGGTCCTAGAATTAATTGTATTTGTAACAAGTTTGGTTCATATGAGGGAGAATCTTAAATGTAACTAGTATATGGACCTTGGTTCATCTATTTGTATTTAGAGACACTTATACATGCTCCTTTGTTGGAATAAGCACATAGAGACATATCTTTTTGTCTCTCACCATATATCTCAACAATTGTCGAATGTGAATCTGAATGTGTAGATAGATTTTTCAAAGGCACAAATTATGGCCAGGGTATTCCCATGTACCAAATCGATACTGGTGTTTGTTGTGGAAAAACCCTTTATGATGAAAAAATTACACAGAAGAATTTCGATTAGTAAGAAAAGAATAAAACTACAGGGAATATATTTCCAAGAAATCTGTCTCTCAAATATGCTTTCTATAATGTATTTTTCTACCCATTTGAGAGAGAGAATTTCTGGAAAATATTTGTTTTTTAACTTACCAATAAAGATTTTGGTATGCAATTTTTTGTCATAAACAGTTTTTCACAACAGTGTTACTCCACTTCCATAATTTGTACACATTTACATGTCACCTTCTAAGATAATCACTACTTCACTTCTCTGGTGGAATCGGACTTTGTCAGAGGTATTGTATATTTCTTATCTTCTCTTGTCCCTCCACCTTTGGTCTTAATTTATATCTGCTTCATAATGGATGTTATATTTCTGGATAATGTTTTGTAATATAAAAGGATGATTTCCTTGAATGTTACTTGGTCTCACGGTTGTCGTTATCCTTCCTAGCTTTGTACTTCTTGTTTGGTCCAATCGAAATGCTTGACAGATAAGTATTTGAGCCTATGTGGGGTTTTAGGTTGAAAATTTCAAGTAATAACTTCGGTTGAAAAATGAACTACTCCTTTGCTGTCATGTTGACGACTTTCCATCACTTGTACTTAATGTTAATGTAACAATTTCCTTATATGAAGTGTTGAGATTTCTAACAGCTATTAGGGAATAGAGTATTAACAGACTTTGCTTTTAGTGATTTAAATTTTTTTTACTTTGTCTGGTTGACAGGTTTCCCAACTTGCTTCTGAGGCAAAGAAAGAAAAACGTACGTTGACCAAGGAGATCTCCAAAATTAGCAACTATGGCATCTCGGTTTGACAGACTTTGCTTCAGCTTTTTCTAATTTACGTGCATCCGAGTCTTCTGATCTAGAGTATCATGTCTGGTGATCAATCTTTTCAGGACTAAGAGTTCTGTTGTTATATTAGAATATATAATTTTTTAAATTCCTTGGGTTTTTGAAGCCTTTCTGAGAGGAAGGCATCATGCCCAGAGTAAGAGAATGTGAATGAAAAGCCATCGAGTGACATAGCTTCACAAAAATGAATTTGTGTGGTTTTTGTTTTCACAATTTATAAAGTTCAATAGCTACGGTGACATTATAGTACAACGCATCGGTATGACACATTTTACATATATATTTGAAGTTGTTACAAATCAACGGGAGCATGACTCAGTTCAAAACATCATTTGACATTTTGGAGTTGTTACAAGTTACAAATCAATGATCCAGAATATTACATCAGGGCTTTTAGAACTTACAATTTGTGACAACACTTTAAACTCAAATTACGATTCCAAATTACTCAATTTAAAAAACTTTTGAATTATAATACAATTAAGAAAAAAAAAAAAAAAATTCAAAAAAAAAAATAAAAAAAAAAAAAAAAAAAAAAAAAAAAAAAAAAAAAAAAAAACTTCAAAAACCAATGTGCACGCTTCCATTAACATAGCTGTTATAAAATAAAAAGATAAATTGGCCATTTAAAAAAAGTAGAAGGTGCAAGAATAAATCATAAAAATAAAAAAAATAAAAGCCAATAAATATCTGTATCCAGTAACTTTGTTACAAAATAAGTATTATGGAATGTTAGACTCTTAATATTCATTATAGAAGAAAAGGGATAAGGGAAGACAGATACGACTACTCTCAAATCTAGTTATTTGATACTATCATTTAATTTTAAACTCAGGCCAATTTGGCCCATTCTATTCCAACAATTTAAGAGAAATACAGTTCTCAAAAAATTCGGACTAGAACAAATTGCTTTTATGTTTCAATGGGTTGGAACAGGTCAAGTTGACCAGTTTCACAACTCCCGCTTATTAATAACATTTTCTGCGATGAGTAAGTATATACATTGATTTGGAAAGTAGAGTTGCTTCGATATAAACAAAAATCTAGAGAATTGCGCGAATTTGGTGACAGAAACCCTTTTCTACTGCCCAAACTATTGTTTGAGAAGGAATACAATTCATACCCTGAATTGGATAATGGCATATGGTGCTCTGATTTTGAGACATTGAAAATTGAAGCGATTATATTCTTATGTAATTTGTTTTCTCTTTCCCTTTTTAATTCTATTAGTACTCTTCAAGTGAATCATCAGTCCTACTTGAGTGACGTGGGTATCTGTTATCTTTACCAATTGTTTGGCTGAAGAAAGATTGGTTGAAATTCTCATCGTCCTCATCCCCAAGATTGACCACCTTTAACAAATCAAAGACCTTAGATCTATAAGTCTTTGCAACGTGTTAAATAAGATAATCTCTTTGGTACATGTCATAAGAATTTGACCCTCACGATCTTATTAGCCTTCCTAAGGACAATGTTGTCCCTTGGAGAGGTACTTATAAGAATGTCGTTCTTGACAATGAGATTACATGCATTAGTCAAAGCAAATAATGGATTTGCATCTTTTAAGATTTGATGATTCACATAAATGTTAGGAACCATCCAAATAGAAAACTATAAATGAAAAAATTATTAAGAGAAACTATGTTTTTGAGACTTCATTTCTTCTATGTATATGTAATATTATGTTTCTTTTACGTAATATAAAAATTAAAATTAATTATTACTTTTTTTTAATATATGTGAGTTTATAATTTCTGAAGATGAATATTTCAAAATGATTTGTGATTATAGTTTAGTTATGCATTTTGAGTACTCGTAAGTAATAAATTTTAGACGATATTAAAGACTTTATCTGATATGGTTGGTTTAATGAGCTCTTAAGGATATATAAACTTAAGGTTTCGTCTAACATTTCAAATTCTAAAAGATAGATAAACTCAAGGCTTTGTCCATTTCAAACTCTAAAGGACAAATGAATTTAAAACTTTGTCTGACAAATTGAAAAAATTCGTAATGTGATTAGGCAAACGGTGTCTGATGAACTCCTTTCTCTCACAAATTTATTCACTCTAGATAAGAACAAAGTAAGAAGATAGTTTATCTATAGTTATTGTTCATGACATGACAAGTTTAATGTAATGGATAAGCTTGATAGATTTTTTTATTCTCTACTAGTAACAACCTTCCAAGTGTCATTATAGGGATTATAAAATTATTTTAGCTTTGCCTTTTTGCGCAAAGCTTCACCTATAAATAGAACCACATCTTCACAATTTCTTATGGAATAGGAAAGAAAAGCATAAATTTTGATTCATGCAACTTAAATAAAAGAATACCTGTTAGAGTAAAAGTCCAGCACCCTATGATTTTGATTGAGTGTTGAAAACAACTAAGTACAAATATGGTCAAGCTTTGGTTTTAAGACAATAGAAGTTAAAAAATAAATCATGCAAGATACAAGTGTTTCATCTGATAGACGACAAAATATTGTGTGGTCTTATTTTACATATAATAAATAATGTACATGTTTAGATGATAAGGACATAGAAATAAGTTAACCTCTTACTACTTGAAAGCGTGTAAATGCTTATTTTATGTTGCATGAAATGTGTTGATTAAAAAAAATAAAATGTTGTAGGAAATGTTCACTTCTTTCATTCGCTAAAGAGATTCATTAACAAAGGACGAGTCACATCAGAAGATCTCTTTGATAAAGAGCTAAAGATGTTTTTTTTTTCAACAAATCCTTGAGTTATCTGGACAAATTATCTACTATGTATGACACTACACTTTAAACAAATTCATGGAAAGAAATATTGTCCCAGAAGAGATAAGTACAACTAACTATTAGGATGTCACTCAAAGAAGAAAAGGGAATTTAATGTTGCATGGAGTGCATTTAATTCATCCTTCAATATCAAGTTCATCAAATGAAAGAAAGGGACTAAAAAAGAGTTGAAGTTGCTTATCACGTAGAAATAATTTCTCACCAACTACTTTCTTCAGAGCTTATATAAAGCAGCTCAAGAAGAAGAAGAAGACAATGAGAGACAAGGTTGTACTATGCTAAAACTCCACTGAAATTTCTACATCCATCAAACTTTCATTGAGAAAATTGTTTGTGTTCTATTAATGAACTAGAAGAGAGTGTACAAATATCATATATGTCGAAAGATGATATATTTTACATTTTATTTTATTATCTTATGTACTAACTCGGGAAGGAGAGCTATTGTGTGAATACATGTTAAAAATGTTTTAACCAAGAAAATTAGTTGATCTATAAAGGTGCATCTACTATACTATATCAGACGTAAAAGCCTTTGTCAGATCACTTGGCATACAAAACCATCATCTGAATAATAATAATCAAACAATATTTATGAAAGTATTTCAAATTTAATTAAAATACAATTCAATGATTCCTTCTTGTGTTTTCCTATTTTTCACCTCTAAAGGTTTGAGCATAACGTCTAGAGGAAAATAGCCAACACAATAAACATGACTCATTTGATGACAACTGAAGAAGCTTCCATTATAAAGCCTCTAGTATTCTCAAGAAGAGACTACGCATATTGGAGAGACGAGATGGAGGCGGCATACATCAAGTCTACCAGTATCGGTTATGGTACATCATAAAAAAAGAAGGTTTAGAGGTTAAGACCCCAAAGAAGAATGGAGACAAGTTGAATTCAATTTGATGTGACTAGACGACAAAGCCAGGTATGTTCTAACATATGCTCCATCAAAAGGGAGGTATAAGAACATTTAGAAGGTAAACTCAACTAAGGAGATATAGGACTCCTTATAGATTATTTATAAAGAGAACATAGAAGATGATTCAGATACTAATTTTGACACCGAATAAGATAAACAAAAGACAAATCTATGTTTAATATAGATCAAGAGGAAAATTCTAAGTCTTTCTCCAATCTTACCTTAATCTCTGATTCGTCATGCTCATCATCTAATGAAGATGAGAGTGATCTCTCCTATGAGGAGCTTTTAGATAGTTGCAACTAGTATTCAAACAATTTTTAATTTTAAGGTAAATTTTAAAGCTTTGCTTTTAGGAAACAAGAAGTTCAAACAAGATAAAATTGCATCAGATGAAAAAGTCTCCACTTTGGAACAAACTATATCATCAACTTAGTAAAGCTTAAACTATATCATTAGACATAGTATAGCTTGAGATAATTGATTAAACATGCTCCAAAATTAACATATTAAAGCATAACTCTTTTCAACTAATTTACATATGTTGAGTTTATTGACGAAATATTTCCCTAGATGATGTCATAAGATTAATATGAGTTTTGATGATAACAAATACTATAAAGAAAGAAAAAGATATAATAAGCTCATCTATAAAAAGAAAGAAAAAGCATAAGCACGAAGCATAATTGATTAGACGATACACGCTGGAAGAAACATTACATAGACGATCATTGAAGACTAAATAGATCAGAAGATAAAATCATGAAAGGAATAATACATCAGATGATATGTTGGATAGATGATCATGCAAGGAAAGATGTTGACACACTTCTTAGACGATAAAATTTCGAATGGATGAAGCAACAATATGAGATCACAACTAGACAAAGGCATTAGACAAAGCAAATGTGTACAAAGAGCGACAGATAAAAGAATCAATATACATGCCAGACAAAACAATTTTGAGCATGACAAATGAAACTGATTCATTATGATAAACAATATATCATCTCAGGGAGCATCTTTAATCTTAAGGATTACATTATGAATTATATTTTTAAAGGACGTAATTTACGAATAGATTGAAATACATTTAAATTCAAAATTGCTCCAACATGTCTTACCATGCAAAATTAGGAAGGTTTTCGAAATTGAATCAACTTTGGAATTACTAAGACAAAAAATATTGTATAAATTTTCTATCTCAATATTATTTATACATTAAATGAAATTAATTCTGATTGGTCATCTCTAGAGAAAAAAATATCTTTAGTGGAAAAAGCGGTGTAGAAGTTTCCAAAGTGAATGAGAAGATGATGAAGTTGCACTTGCACAAGCGACGAAGAATTAAAGAGAAGAAATCATGAAGCCCACAATAATCAAATAAAATTGAGAGAAGAGATGAAATGAACAAACGAAACTTGGAGAACACGATCAGCAGTTCTCAACTCAACGTTCAAAATGCTGCCCAAATGGAAAATTTTCAAATGAATTGGATAATTCATTTAAGAACATTTAAAGAGAAGATTATCTGTGATGTATAATATTCCATTCATAGAAGAGCCAAATGGTAATCAAGCGAAAGCTATATAAAGACCTGAAGATTAGGAAGAAAGCACACAAATGCATAAACGAAAAATGAATAATTTTTATGTGTAGAATTTTAGAGTTTCATATTGAGTCATATTGTCTATCTGCTTTTTGAGAAGCAAACCATTGTAAATTCTTCACATTTGAAGAATACCTATGTTCTTTGATCGTTCTCTCTAATTGAGAGTGTTTCTTTTTATTGTGAGTGGTAGCCTGATATAAATCTCTGCTTACTCTCTTTTTTTTTTTTTTTTTTCCTTATATTGTGCTTATATAAATAAAGCACTTGGCTCTACATTTTAAGTACAAATTTAGTGAATGAAATTCACAAGAGATCTTAATATTTTTTTCATACACTCATTTGTGCTCTCAAAATATTTCAAGAAGGTTGTGATCAAGTATTGATTCTATGAATTACTTTTGGTGTGTGGTAACTTTTTTCTATTTAGTAATTTACCGTGGTTCTAGATTTGTTGTCCAAGTTTGTAATCTCAATGATTAAGAGTTACTAAAGCAATAGATCCTCTCAGGGTGTGAGACTTGGTAGTGTTATATATCCTTTTAATATCAAGAGTATTGTATATCTTTTTGAAGTAGTTCAAGAGTTGATTGTTGTAATAACTTTTGAGAAAGTAAGTAGAACTAACAATTCTCAAGTTGAATTGTTGAGACTAGAGTAGGATGAACCAATATAAATTCTTGTGTGTTTTATTTCTTTCTTCCTTTATTTTTTATATTGTTGCACACCTTTTCTTGTATCAAACTTGATTCCACTTGAATGTGTATTCTATTTTTCAACTTTCAAGGTTCTGGAAAAGAATCTAAGAAGGTGAAACTTTTTTCTAAAAAAGTTTTTAAAACCAATTCACCCCTCATACACAAGGTGAAAATTGTGTTTTCTTACTCTAACCAAGATAATAATAATAGTTTTCTCAAAGAAAGCTCTAAGAAAAATGTAATTTTCTTAGTATAGATTCCTTCTAATTACTTTAAAAAAATCTCAATTAATTTCCCACACATGGTTTTGAAAAACAGAGACATTTATAGAATCACAATTAATTAAAACCTTTTTTTTAATAAATTAAATAAAATTCAAAAGGGAGAGCTGATGGAAATTCATCTAAAATACTTCAGATGAGAATAAAGAGATAGAGCTTGAGGCTTGACAAGGAGCTTTCGAGGAATTTGAGCTTGTTTGAGCTTTTTTTTTTAGAGCTTGAGGCTTAATAAGGAGCTTTCCAAGAGAATTTGAGCTTCTTTGAGGTTTTTTGGGCCTCCGATTAGATTTTTGGGCTCAAATTCAACATTGAAGAGATCACTCTAAAAAATATGGAGTATCAAAGATACAAGACCTCTATCCATAAATTTGTATAATATAGTTTATACATTTATTTTAGGCCTTGTATTTTGGGCCAAGTATAGAATTTTGGGCTTGTATTTAGGTCATGAGTAAATTAGGTTTAGAATAAAATAGCCTAGTGCATCCAGGGTTACATTAGAGCCTCCTTAAGCCTAATGCAATCCTAGGACGTCCAACAGAGAGACTTAAGTGCCAAGCTAGGGTTTAGGATGAAGCTTGGACACCAAGTTAGGATTTAGGATGAAGCTTGAAAGCCAAGTTAGTATTTAGGATGAAGCTTGGATGCCAAGCTAGGATAAAGAACCTAAGTTGCATGACAAGTTAGAGTATGATATGGAAAGTAGCGCTCCACATGTGTGCCATATGACAACCTCTCATTTGAGAGGATTTTGAAGCTTGTAGTGCAAGTTAGGACTAGGAGAAGCTTGTAACATAATATAGGTTTAGGGTTTTAGAAAGCTTCTCCTACAAGATAGACATCCATGGACACTATAAATAAGAGTGATATGTAGTATTTTTCAATTTGGAATTAGTAATGAAATGACATCTAGATGACTCTTCATACTTGTTCCTAATTAGTTCTTTGTAGGGTAGTCTTCTTCTCGACTATATCCTAGATTCCTCCTAGTATAATGTTGGCCTAACCTCACACCAGAGGTTAGTCGTGTTAGCCTATCACACTAGTCTAAATCACCTTGTTCATCTCAAATCAAGACATGTTCTAACCATTGCTTTGCAACCTACAACATCTCCACTAAAAAATATACAAATCAAAAAGTAGTTGCAGAAGAAGGACTTATAACAAGGATTAACACATGTTATCACGAGTCTATCATGATGGTAGGTGTTCTTACATCAGGAGCATTTAGAGTTTTAACATATTAAAGCTTGATTTGCATATGTTGAAATCATTTATAAGTAATTTTAATCAAATATTTTTTTGTTTTAATCAAGAAGGTTTCAAAAGACATACAAAGTTTTATTATTAATATAATATATTGAATATAATTATTAATATTAATATTATTATTGTTATTAATATTAATAATATTATTATTATTAATATTATTTTTTTATAAGTAAAAAGAATATAATAAATAAGAAGTACAAATGGATGCTTCATCCCATATATAATTATAAAATAATAGAGATGTGAGTGAGTTCTAACAAAAAATCTTAAAAGTCGTACGTGTCTCTAAGGAAAACACTACAACACCACACACATCCTATTTCAAGTTGTTAACTTGATCATGAATGCTAAAGTATGACTAGGTGTTGCTAGAAGAGAACAAAAAATAGATACATATAATGTATAACCAAGCTATTGTACAATTGTTCCTTTCTTGTAACTCCTTATTGCTACTATTGTTAATGTGATAGCATAGCCATTATATTCATTGACTTCCCTAATTCTTGAATTATCACAACTCCCACCGCCATTGTGAAGGCCTCAAATGCTTAAACTTATACATTCATACAACAATGATGTGATCAAGGATCATATTCATCACATGGTGGATGTCATCTGCATGAACCAAAAACCAACACACTAAGTCCTGAAGTGCAATCACCAAGTTAGCACATGATTTTGGCGTTGTATACAAGTTAGTCTCACAAGCTTCCATCACCATGAGTTGCCTATTGAGTTTTGTTTGGAGATGTGATTATGTGTAAAATATAATCCAAAGAGATCTAGGCTATGAAAGCCTGGTAATAATTGTAATACCCTAGAAAATAGCTATGTAATAAACTAACCTAGAATTAGTTTTAGAGATAAATAAGATAACACCTGAATATTTTTTAACAAAAAAAAGAAAAGTTGTTTAAATAAATAAAAATTAGTTATTCAAATTTTATTTTTATAACAACCACCAACTCTCTCTCTCTCTCAGAAGATACTCTCTCTCACAGAAAAAATTCTATCCCTCTTAGAAGATATTCTATCTCTCTAAGAAGATATTCTGTTTTATTTTTATAAAAATTATCAACTTTCTCTCTAAGAAGATATTATGTTTTATTCTAATAAAAACCACCAATTATCTCTAAGAAGATATTCTATTTATAAAAACTACCAAAAATCTCTCTCTTTCTTTAAGAAGATATACAATTTCATTCTTATGAAAACCACCATATCTCAAACAATTTCTCTCTAAAGTTTTCTACCTTCTCTCTAGATTTGTGATCTCATAGATTATCAGATTGACAATCAGAGGACACCTTTAGATTCCTAGCGTTGAGTAGATCAAAAGTGTCCGATCAAATTCTTGAACAGAGTTAGGTTGCCTGTGATTTTAGGGTTTTTGAGTGTCTCTACTCTATAGAGGTAAGGGAAGCTAGTTTGATTGTTTTTTTATAAATATTGTAATTATTTGTTTGTTAATGAATTGGATGAATGTTTATGTATTGTATGATGTAGTATCAATGTTTGTGAATGATGTGGTGTATGATCGAGACATAGTATCTTCAAGAAAGGAGATACCCATATTGAGATTATTAGGATATGCATTGTTTGGGGATTTAGAGGTATCCTAACTCTACTGGTACATTGAATTCACATAAATGAAGATTACCAGTTAGTGAAGAGTCGAAGGAGGTTCATATGGCCATATCCGAGGTTTGAAATATGAGCCCGATCGGAATAGGACATATGGATTAACCTTGTGCATATGGGGTCTGAAGTTTGAAATATGAGCCCGATCAAAATAGTCTGTATCCGAGGTTTGAAATATGAGCCCGATCGGAACAAATGGGTGGTATATGACAGGTGCACATCTCTGAGTCTAACTCAATGCACAAGTGTCTTCCGAAAGTAGAGAGTCTAGTGTCTTCCGAAAGTAGAGTCTAGTGTCTTTGTTTGTGAGTCAGTATTTTATGGTGTAAGATGAATTATGAAAGTTTGATTTGTTGTTTTTGGGTTGATATAGAAATTTAATTTGTGAAAATATATTTTTCTAAAACTCTCTAGCTTACCTTTATTTTTGTGCGGTGTTTGTTTTGTTTTTAAATCTGCGATGATCGTGTATTACACGGAAGCAGAGAATTTGACAGGTGGTGTGAATCCCAAGTGAATTGTTGGAGAAGCTTTATTTTATTTTATTTTATTTGTGATTTTACGAAGATATTTTTGTTAAATCTTATTTAGAGAAGTATATTTTGAAATACATGATGAATCTATGCATTGTTATATCCAAGTTTATTATATAATTTATGCAATAAAGTTCCTATCATATGAAAAATATGGGATGTTACCATGGTCAACATAATATTATTAATGCCATTGATATTATTAATATAATTGATATTGTTAATATCATTAATATAATTAATATTGTTAATATATTAATTATTTTTAATAATAATAATAATAATAATAATAATAATAATAATAATAATAATAATAATCATCTCTATTGTAATAATAATAGTTATAATAAAAATAATAATAATTAAAATATAATTGTAAAGTTTATGTAGTAAGTTTTGTGTATACTTATAAAATTTGGGTTCAATTCCCTCTTGAAACAAGATACGTGAAACATTGACATTATCCTTTTATCAAATAAAATTTGTAGACAAGTTTTTTGTTGTGGTGATTTTGCAAACGATCCATTTACATATTTGCTACCCTACAAGGTCTGGTCGGACAAGAGGAAGTTTTTCCCGACTATATACCTCTTTGCTTGGCCACCACCATTCTCCTCTTTCTATTGTGACCAAATACCCACACAAATAAGTTGGGGTTTGCTCACTGGCTATTTATAAAATAAGACATTGAATTTGATATCTACAAGAAAAACTAACTAGAGTTGGAGAAGAAATTCCAACCTTCTTTTCGAACAAGTCAAACTCCAATTGGAACCTTTAATGCCTCCAAATGCTTCTTCGTTAGCTTTGTGGTTTGAATTGTTGGAGCTGTGAAAGCAAATCCTATCTTGCTTTAGATTTTGGCACCACGCAAGGATCTAGGATTCAAGTAAGGGATTTGAGACATTAGGGAATAAACTTCACTTAGGATTCGGTGAGGGATTAGAGATTCAACTAAATGTGTAGAGAGAATTTGGGGTCTTGTTTCAACTTGAGATTTGAAAACGAGAAGTTTCACTAAGAGTTTGAGAAGAATAAAAGGTTAGAAGTACAAAAGAAATTTCGTTAAAAATTTCAGAAGGATAGAAAGTTAAGATTTTAGAATCTATGGCAAATGAATTATATTTGTACCTTCATTTAGTATATATACTTCAGTTAAGATGTTAAAATAATACATAGAATTGGTCTCACCAATGTTTATTCAATAAAAGAAACTTAATTTAGTAGAGTAAACTAAGTGACATAAGATTCTTTTAATTTTTTTAAAAAACCTAATCTTGACCAGACCAACGCTAAAATTAAAATTTTAATACATTTTTTAATATATTGAAGAAAATTTAAAATCTTTTATATTATCACAGAATTGGTTTAACCTACTTTAATAACACTTCATTTACAGTGATATTTTTTTTTTCCATAAAAGTCTAGTATCAGATAACTATATTATACAAAATAAAATTTTAAATAATTGTTCGTATTTTAATTGATAAAAAAGTTAACATTTTTTACGTTACTGGAACATCGGATTAAGTGACTTAATACAATCCTATGTAAGGGATTTTTTTAGAAGCTATTGGAAAAGGTGTAAAAGTATTATATACTGGTCGCAAAATAAATTAGTTCACTCACATGTCTATTACTTATGTACTACTTGCTAGATCCAAAAATAGAAAATATAATTCATGCTCATTTCAAAATGTTAAAAAACTTCATTGGACTATGTCCTCGATTCCCCATCTCCTCTCCCTTTCTTCTCACCCTAGGTGCCTGGATAATACACATAGGGACATGAAAACCCATTATATATATATATATATATATAGAAAATGGAAATGAGAAAACCAAGACATTGACCACCATATGTGGTAAATTTAGTGCCAATGTTTTTTCACAAATTGATATCAACATCTATGTCTCTACCCACAACAACCCTATAAGCACAACTATATACAGTACAAATTTAAATATAAAGAATGAGCAACATTGTCGCGATATATAATAATTACCATGCTTCGAGATCATCTTTTAGCAATCCGAGGAATGAACTGATACTAGTAAAATATATGTCTCGTGGTCGTTTCTTCCCATCATATCAACCTCCATCATGGACTAAATTAATTCCTTAGATTTCAAGTGGTAAGAGTTGACATTTTCTATCGTAATGCTGTCCATGTGTTAAAATGTTAGACTACCCACGTGTTTTTTCATAAATTCGAAATTATAAAATTAGTGCCCTCTAATTTGGTGTGTTTCTCATTGGCGTCTACTTGAATATTTCTGATAAAATATTATGGACCAAAGTATGCCTTTTGACGTTTAACTGAGATTTTAATTCATCAAGATCCTCCATTTGGAAGGTTTAAAGTGGAATTTCATTTTTAATCTACTTGAAAGCAATGGTGATATTCTTATATTCTTAAAGCTTTCACTCTTAGTGAAAAGTTTGTAGAATATAGTTGATGAAAAAAAATCTCAGGAGCAAAAATATAAAGTTTTGTTTTTTGTTTTTTTTCCTTACTTAAAGACAACTTGATGATATACAGATAGACACATAATAAAAGAGCGCTTGTATTTCATGAGAGACAAATTATGGGATCAAATATTTCTAATTCTAATAATTTTTACATGATTATATGATTTGAGTTCACTTTTTTTCATTGTGTGAAATTCAAACAGTTTTATCTCTTGATATAATTTACATATAGAGTCAAAGTAAAGGGTGGAAGCAATAAATATACAGAATTACTATGAATTATATTATGATTTAAAAAGTTACTATCTTTTTTCCACCCTCTCGTAAAATAATTTCTCACGTACACATACATATAAATACATACATATACATACATACATATATATATATATATATATATATATATATATATATACATATATATATATATATATATATATATATATAT
>Ga0209700_106599_pt1 | contig 17720 bp, 7 predicted proteins | sample SiratroredBW_FD_187528 | JGI IMG/M metagenome (GOLD analysis project Ga0209700, IMG submission 187528) | Root nodule microbial communities of legume samples collected from California, USA - Siratro red BW (SPAdes) (version 2) | ecosystem: Host-associated > Plants > Roots > Nodule | place: USA...
ATATATTATACACATAAAATATGAAGTAGCACATCTTTTATTTGTTAATAAGGTGGACACATTTTTTCCCTATATTAGACAGGAAAAGAATAATTCATTTTTGTAATTTTAAATCGCGATGTTAGCTTTGATCTGGGTTAATATTTTTTTACGTGTTAGTCAGTAGTTGACCATGTGTCGAACAAGTTAATTTTGTAGTATATTTATAATATTTAAAGTGCTCGATTAGGGAAGATTTTTCAAAATTTAAATGTCACAAAATTAATATATATAAAATACCAACATGATATATAATATGAATTTAAAAGAGAGATAAAATAATAAACATGATAAATAATAGGATTTAAAAAAAAGATGAAAAAAAAAGTGAATGTATGATTATATAATTTTATGAATGTAATAAATTAGCCCATATCAAATCTAGTGATTTTCTAGTGTAATCTTATCTCTATCTCTGTCAATGAAAATTTCTCCTTCTCCAATGGTTGACCCACCCACACCACATATCATGCATCCCTACATATCAAATTGATTGAAATGAAATTAGTAATTACCCATGATGCCCAAATCAACCCAACCTCCTTAAATTTCATGTTCCATTAAATAACACAACCGCACCTTCCTAGTTCCTCCTCTATATACAAATAATATCCACCCTCAAACCAAACCACACCTATTCTCCAGTTTCTTTTAGTCTCAGTTTCCTTTCCCTCTGTTTCTTCATACACTACTTTAAATACTCAAATAACCAAACCAAACCCATTCTCTTCACTCACTCCACACAAACCAAATTTAGTTAGTTAACGGTTACAAACGCAAAATGGATGCAGCCAGTTCAACGGATGAAACCACCACCACCACCGACTCTCTTTCCCTTCCTCCCAACCTATCTCCGCCGCCTCTTATCCGCGTCGGAAGTGGCGGCGTCGACCCCGACGCTGCTTCCGGCGAGGCCGAATCCCGCAAACTTCCTTCCTCCAAATACAAAGGCGTGGTGCCGCAACCCAACGGTCGTTGGGGCGCTCAGATTTACGAGAAGCACCAGCGCGTCTGGCTCGGCACCTTCAACGAGGAAGACGAAGCCGCCAGAGCCTACGACATCGCCGCGCAGAGGTTCCGCGGACGCGACGCCGTCACAAACTTCAAGCCTCTTCCCGGAGCCGGCGACGACGCAGAGTCTGACTTCCTTAACTCGCATTCCAAGTCCGAGATCGTCGACATGCTCCGCAAACACACCTACGACGACGAACTCCAGCAGAGCACTCGCTGCGGCAGGCGCCGCCGCGCCTCCGAGGCCGCATCGAGCGGCGCGTGCGATGCGAAGGCGCGTGAGCAGCTTTTCGAGAAAACGGTCACGCCCAGCGACGTCGGGAAGCTGAATAGATTGGTTATACCAAAGCAGCACGCGGAGAAGCACTTCCCGTTGAGCAGCGGCGTCTCGCCGTGCACTGCGGCAGCGGCGGCGAAGGGAGTGCTTTTGAACTTCGAGGACGTTGGAGGGAAAGTGTGGCGGTTTCGTTACTCGTATTGGAATAGTAGCCAGAGCTACGTTCTCACAAAAGGATGGAGCCGGTTCGTGAAGGAGAATAATCTGAGAGCCGGTGACGCGGTTCGGTTTTTCAAGTCAACTGGACCGGACCAGCAGCTTTATATAGACTGCAAGGCCAGGAGCAGTGGCGGTATTTGTGAGCTTAATAACAATAATGGTGGCGGTTTGTTTGTCCCGGTGGGACCGGTTGTTGAGCAGGTTCAGATGGTTCGGCTTTTCGGGGTGGACCTTTTGAAACTACCCGGTTCGGATGGTGTCCGGGTTGGTTATGAGGGGAAGCGGAAAGAGAAGGAACTGTTTGCATTCGAATGTAGCAAAAAGTTCAAAGTAATCGGAGCTTTGTAACATTATAGTTTTTACGTTTGTTTTTTGTGAATTTTGTAACTGTTGAATTCATGGGAGAACGTTTGAGGAGTTAGAGCAGGTAGATTCATGGATGGTGGCCATGCTTCAAGTTGCCACTTGTTACAAGGTGTATATTCTTAGACAAAAAATGAAAAAGGAAAAATTAGGGCACGATGTATAACACAGTTTTTGTTTTGTTTAATAAAGGAACCTGGAGTACAACTGCTGATTTTTGTATTGTTACAGAGGGACATTAACTGTGAACAGCTATTTCCTACTACAAAAATTATATAACTCAAATTCATCTTCTTAAGAAAAACCATTTGCTTATTGTAACTCGTGCATGTAGTTTGCATGTGCGGTGTTCTCCATTTCATGATTCAGCTTGCTTTACCATCATCGCGTGATCTGATTCTAGTTTAACTTGGAGCATTGACTATAAGATTTAGATATTATGTTAAATATAGAATTTAGAAGAAATAAATCTTTCACAATTGTTGTTTCCATTAATTTTTTAATCATTGGTAAGAATTATTTATTGAAGGAGATTAGGGCTGACAAACTTAAGCATATACAGATAAGTATTCTCTATCCAATTAGGAAAAAAAAAAGATTTATTTCAGCTTGGGTTAGGTTAATACTTGTCGGTGAATCACTCTTTTATTTTATCCATAAATATGGAAATAATTAGAAGTTCTATTCAACTAATTAAACTACAGGTCTTAATATTAAAAAATACTGTTAAGATTTAATCAAATTATATAATTATTTTCTCAAGATTAGCAGAATTTAAATTTACAATTAATTTTCATGATGTAGAAGAATATCTTCATAAATATGATTGGAATGACAGATGAAAACGTTTTATTTTTCATTTTTCGAATATTTTAATTTTGACATTTATTTATTTTCCCTTCTCTCTCATCTTTAACTTTTCTACATTTATATTCGTTTTTCTTTGTATTGGTTTGAGACCTTTTCTTATGATTGTGAAATGAAATACGAAAATTTTTACTCTTGGAGAAAATTTGGCAAATTTTGAGAAAGTTAATATTGAGGAGGGGTCCATAGCATGACCTGGGAAAGTGTGAACAAGTTGATAATTAGACATTTGTCCAATAAAGAAAGAAAGTGAGAAAGAGCTACTTGGCAAGTGGGCATGGCGTACTGTGCATGCCCATAGCTTTTTCTAACATTCTTAAAATTATAGACCTTATAGCAGTACCTTGTTTTTGGAATAGTCAACTTTCCATGAATCTACCATTGCTTGCATCGTTTCTGAACCACTAAACAATTCCCATCTCCTTCTCAGAAAAAGAGGGTGCAAATCTGAAACTCGGATTGCGTTTAAAACCTATTAGGAATAAACCTAGCTTAAAAGTTAAATACTGTAATATTTCTAATACAATCTCTTTAATATCATGATAAAAAGTAAGTTTAAATATAAATTTTTCTCACAATATCAATTTATAAGATGAGGATACTCTTTATTTATATATATATTATAAATTAGTTTTATTTTTAATTAATATGGAATCTCTAAATTTGATGAGACTTGTGTTCTTTTTCCTTCTTCTATATAAGAACACCACCTTCTATATCTTTAGTAATAATAAAATGAACTGGGTTTTACGACTTTGCGGGTATAGGATGAGGATCCTTTTCAGCATTTCAATTTTGTTCATTAAATATTCAACTCTTTTACATAATTTAATTTAATTCAATGCATTGTTTTGGTTTGAAGTTAATTCATCATTTGCATATCAAAATAAATAACAAAATATATTCACTATTTTTTTTATTCCAAAATTAAATTTCATATATAACTGCTACCATTACAGTGCAAATGATTGACAAATAGCATTATTCTTTAACTAGACAGTTAAATATTTCATTTCAGGTTTGTGTGTATGAAAACATGTGTTAGAATGCTTAGCACTAAAATAATTTCAGTATTTTGAAGAATTGGCTTTTCTTTTGACCGAAAATATCTTGGATTAAAAACAAGAATAACTTTAAATATAGTTCAAAATACAATTGCAAGTTGCAGATAACATCACAATATAAATATTTTTAAGAAAATAGTCTATTCTTTATGTGTAATATTGAGTCACATTGACGCTGTTTGGAGAAAAGAAAAGTAAGAGAATTAAAAAAAAGTTTAAATTAAAGAGGAAAAACATTTCACAAAAAAAAAAAAAAAAAAAAAAAAAAAAAATTTAAAATAAAAAGAAAAAAAATTTAAAAAAAAAAAAAAAAAAACGCTTTTCTTTCATTTCCCCCTTCAATCATATAAAAAAAAAAAAAAACCATCATTGTTTATGTTTTTTCTTTTCTATTTTCTTTGCTCTTAAAAGTAAAACACCATAAATTTTAATATTGAAGTTTGTATATCACTGAAGCCTAATAAAATTAATCCAACTAATAAACTGCGAAGCTTAACAAAGAGGGAAGAATAATTTGTAGGCCAATAAAGGGATATCACCAATTTAGGGTGTCTCGTAATTATAACCAATTTTTTATTAAAAAAACATTCAGGACGTCTTCCTTTGCTCACTGACATAGATTACAAAACTATTTGATATTATTATCCTAAGAATTAAATATTAAATTATCAGTAATATCCATTTTGATAAAGATGATTATTATTATTAAAAAGACATTTTATTATTCAAAGATACGAAAAATATTGATAAACACTCTTAAACAGTATTGGTTAAATTACTAAATTTGTATATTAAATTTTATTATTGATTTAAAATTGTTACAAACCAAAACTGAACTCATGCGAAGCACAACCGTGAAAAAAGGCAACCATTTTTTTACAGAAAAAATACAGAAAGAAAAGAAAGAGTTGAGAAAAAGGGAAGGAAAAAAATTGTTATAAAATGTTAACACGTGTCCAAACTTTTGGATTACTTTTATATAATTTAAATTACAAATTTATACTAGATTCACTTTTATTTCAACAATTTTTTAAAAATAAATTTACATTTTTCAGTAAATTTTAACAAGTAATTATTAGTGTGTTAGAAAAAATAATTTAAAAGTGTGGTAACATTTCTTTAGAGATACCAAAAAATGTTAAAACATCGTGTGTAATAATAAAATAGACATTTCAATTAAAGTTTATCAACAATAGAACGGACTAGGCGCATGGATCTTTTAATTTGAAAGAATTAGTCATTTGTTGATATCCTCTAAAAATGAAATAATATTATTTTAATTAATTGCTAGTTATGGAATAAATAAGTATATACAGAAGTTCGTAATTAGTGTTTGTTTCGAAATCAAAAATTCAAACTCAAACGTAATGTTATTCTTCTCCCAAATGTTTCAATGATGTTCACGAACACTGATCTGCCATCTGGTGTTGTAATAGTGGAATTGAATCTTCTGGTCAGAGTATGAACAATTGAGGCACTTTGGAAACGAAGTGAGGTCCCACGTTACCTCTTCTATAAATATATAGTTTTGAATACTTCTAATAATCGTCTTATTGTTCCACCTAGTCTGCGTAAAGAGCCAAATGTGTATATATGATGACTTCCTGTGATTGTGCAACAAACCTTCGAGATAATTTCTTGTTAAATGTTTCAATCTTCAACTACATGCATGCTACTTATTATGACGTATTGGACAGACGTGTCAATTTAATTTAGGTTCGGATTTAAGTCTCGTATCCACTAAATTAATATCTTCACATCACACTAGTAATATACTATTCTAAATTTCTATGATATAAAGACACACCTTCGGTACAAACATTAATTCAATTTATTTATTTTTTCTAGAGTCATATAGTAGAGGTATATTTAAAATTTTAGAAATATATTCACCACTTTATTAGGGATAGTGGGGTAGTTATTCTATTCAAATAAAATAAAACAAAGTAGCATTTTTTATTTTAAATAAATATAATTTTCAGTACTACAATTTTGAATATATCTAATATTTATACTCGTCTTGTGACCAAGAATTGCTACTTTCGATAAATTAATAGTAATTTAAATGAACATATTAAATGTTTCTAAGAAGAGCATTCTACTAGAGATAATTTTCTTTAGTTTTTCTGTTGTTTGTAGTTTATTAGTAGTTGTTTTTGTTAGCTGCTAGCAGATTTTTGACTTTTGTATTAGCTTTTCATCTTTGTATAATTTTCATCCTCCTCTGTATAAATGTTTTTTGTATTTTTTATTTTTTTTATCAAATCCAATGAAAGTTCTCAAATACAAATACAAATCCCTCAAACATTTTCTTTTTTCATTCAAACAAAAATCCAACTTTAATTTTGGTTTCTTATTCTTTAGATGACAAAAATTACTATGTTTGGGCTCATGAGACTTGTCCTTAAATCAAAGAACATGTTAAAAATTGTCGATATAGGCCTTCAATAACCTTTGCACACTGATTCTCTTTTTTATCCTTGGGATAAATGTAACACTATGATTCTCTTTTTGTCTTCAACGTTCTATGCACGAGTCTATTATCAAATCTATATTCTTTGGACAGAGAACACATGTTTGGAAAAATCTTCACAACAAAATCTATCAAGGTCATCTTTTTAGGGTTGTTGATCTTCAAGAAGCGTTATATAAGTTAACTCAAAATACTATTTTGGTTTCCTTCTTTTACAATCAGTTAAAAACTATTGGGGAAGAAATTGATAATTTCAGGTTATTTGTCTTAATTTCACTGTTTGTTCTTGTGATGTTGTTGAGTCTGCAAGAAAATATAAACAACAAGATTATGCGATTCGTTTTCATAAACGATTAAATGAGAAGTATGATCATGTGAAATCCTAGATCCCTTACTTGATATTATTAAAGTCTTTAATATGGCCAACCAACAAGAACAGCAGTTTACCTTTATTGCTCCTATTGATTTTGCTTCGTACCTTAAAGCTTTAGCTGTCATGACTCATCAGAATTTACAACTAAAATTTTTGGAAATCTTAATGCTAGAACTTATAATACTAGGAGAGGAGGTGGTTATTCCAATAGAGATAGATGAAGAAATTACGGAGGAAGAATCTAGCAAGAAACCAAATCTTCTACATCTTGTGAAAGAACAAATCACATTGTTGATATATATTATTTTAAACATGGATTTTCGCCAGAATATCAATCCAAGTTTGTTTGAATTATTAATATGGTCAATGCTACTTATTTTGCTTTAGATCCTATTACAGCTGGTAACTCAAATCTTCAAGAGACTTATAGGTCACGACTTAATTTTATTGAAGAGCAGTATCATGTTATTTTTACTCTTTTGCAACAATTCAGATCTAATACACCACTTGTCCCTCTGTCAATTCTATTACCCTTATTTCTCTCACATAATCCTCTATTTCCTATATTCCTCCTAAAGCTTTCTCAAGTAAGAAAAATCATCAATGGCTTCTTGACGCAGGCGCTACCTACTACATTATCTTTAATTTCTACAATTTTGTTAACCAAAAATAATTTAACCTATCCTCGTTACCTTACTCAATGACTATTTCTAGTGCGATTTTATTAGATTTTTTAATTGTACATAATGTTCTATATGTACTAAAATTTCATGTCAAATTAGTTTATGTCCTAAATCCATTCCTACGTTACAATGCCAATTATATTTTAATTTTGACTCCATTGTCATTATGCAAAATACTTCTAAGAGGATGATTGGTTTAGCTAAGTTATACCACAGAATATATGTGTTAAATCTATTATCTCATTATAGTCAGTCTTATATTATTTTTACTCATAATACTGGTGATTTCCAAGGATGCTTCTTTTTGGAATCTTAGACTAGGACATGTTTCCAATTCTATTTACAAGTTATTTCTAAACAGTTTTATTTTATTTTGTTTCTCCTTGTGATATCTGTCGTTTTTCTCTACATGAATAAGCGAAACTATGCTCTTGAGTTTTTGAATAACTATGGTTTGATTGATTCAAAAGTTGTCAAAACTCCTTTTGATCCTTTTATTAAAGTACAAGTTGATCATGATAAACTTTTCCCTAATATTGTTGGTTATAGACAATTAGTTGTCAGACTTTTGTATCTATCAAAAAATCCATCAGTGGTTTTTGTGTCTTTCTTTTGGTTCTTTTTTAGTATCTTGAAAGTCAGATAAACAAATTACTATTTCTCGTTTTCCATCTCGAAATTAAGAATAAAGTTTTTGCTAACCTCATTTGTGAATTTCGATTTATATATTTTCCCCTTCATGATCTTCATATTTTCTTAGATCCTAGTTCTGTTTATTGTGATATCAGTCTGTTATCTACCTATCTCACAACTCTATGTTTCATGAACGTATTAAACATATTGAAATTGATTGAAATGTTGTTTGTGATAAAATTAAAAAAGAATTAATTTATTTACTTCTAATTTCTTCCTCGCACGATGCTTTTACCAAACCTATCCATCACACTTCCTTTTACATTATTTTTATAAAGTTGAAACTTTGGGATCTTCACCGCTCAACTTAAGAGAAAGTGTTACTAGAGATATTTTTCTTTAACTTTTCTACAATATGTTGTTTGAGTTATTTCTATTAGTAGATTTTTAGTCTGTGTTAGTTTTATATAGTTTTTCGTCCTATTGTGAATAAATGTGTGTGTATTTTTCTTGTTAGAACGATATCATGAAAGTTCTCTATTTTTTTTTTTAATATCATACGTGTTAAATTATTTGAAGCATTATTGAGCTTGGTTGTTAAAACCTAAAACTCATGTTTAAGTAACAGGAGAAGGAAAGAGAGAAGACTATGATAATTTTGATTTGAACAAGTACCCTCCGTAGTCTGCCATCAAATCTATTCTACCTGGTGTAATTAATGATGACAAGATTTGGAATTTTCAAGATGAAATAGCATTGAGGTGTTTGTTTGGGACTTTGTCTCTGCAAAATATATGGACACAAGTGTATGACTCTAAAGAACAAGGCTTTGTGATAGCTACAGGAAATGTGATAGCTGCAGCTGAACGTTTCCTACACTCACAGGGCTCTCTTTGTTAATAGTCATCTCTTCATTTTCCTCTCCAACCTTGTTTTTTGTTTCTCTTGTTTTGTTTGCTAAACATTTGACTGAAAATACCTTGTTCTCACTACTTGACTGCTAAACATTTCAATTAATTGGAGTAATTACGAACATGAAATATCTGTTGACTTTAACATATTTATGAGATCGTATTCAAGAACAATTTTACTCATTTCAAATAACAATTAATGTATCTGTAAGCCATCAATCAGGAGAATATTAGTTACTATACCTCCTTATCCTTTATATAAGAATTAAGACTAGTTGAATTAATCGTTGTTTAACTCATTATATCGCAATTTTTTTTATAAAATTGAACAATTTATTTAATAATATTCTACGATATTATTCCTAACTCATGATATAATTTTCCAATCCATGAGTGCGACTTATATGGTCACGTTACAATGAGGACTTTTTCTATTAAGATTTTATGGAAATTTAAAACATTTTGAGGAAAATTCGCATAAATATATTTCTTATGATTTTTTATAAATTTTTTTAGAGAAATCTCACAAAATATAAAAAGTTTTAGTAGTCTTAGGGATTTGAAAAATGAGTAAATGACTTGACTTCCCAATAGATTAAGATATGAAAAATAATAATTAAAACTTTTCTTAATTTTTTTTTGTTTCTTATTATAATTAGGAAAAAATATTTCTTACGTTTATGTTTTTGTAAAAAAACCAGAGGTAACATCAATATTATACAATGGTAAAGTCATGTTCTTAAAAATTATGATGATTATTTTTTCTTAATCGGAAAAGTAAGAAATTATTTTAGATTTAAACGTATTTTTAATATGTTATAGAACAAAACTACTTTTAGTTCTACGGATCTAAAATTATTTTTTAAATCTTTATAATTTAAAATAAAAATCAGTTTCTCTGTCAAATTACATTTAAAAGTATAAAATGAATATTTTTAAAGCAAAAATAAACATATGATAAGGCATTTAATAGTATGAACAAAATTAGAGGTAGATTACTAACTAACCGTGTAAGTATAATTTTTAACAGTACTTGACATAGAGAGATTAAAAAAAGTAACTTTAAATTATCAGAATTATAAAATAATTTTTAAAATTGCATGATCAAAAGTATATTTATTCTAAATTTAAGAAAATAGAAAACATATTCATGCTTTTATTTTATTATATAAACAAGAACATGCCCAATGCCCGAACCCCAGCCCACCCTGAGAAGAATAATGAATTATTTTCTCTCTTTTGGGTCATGAAAATGCCAGCAATCTTTCATGCATTATGGGCTTTTGGTGCTTCACTATATTACTCATCCTATTTTATTCCGTTTCTCTACTTAGCATTTTTCCTCCTCCATTCGCTTTATTTTTCATTTCTTTAATTAGGGAAGACAATTAAATCATATTTTCGAATATTATTTAAATCTATTCTAATTTTTATAGGAAATATTTGCATTGATTAAATACGGATATATATGATAGTATATCTTTTTAAGTTGGATACAAGAATATATATATATATATATATATATATATATATATATATATATATATATATATATATATAATTATAGTTTATATATATGTTTTTATTCTAAATTTATAAAATACTTTTAATTTATTAGATCAATTAAAACATTTATATTATTATGTTTGATCTTTTGTTTTTTTATATATAAAAGAATCTTTCTTTTACTATACATAACTTTTTATTTTATCTTTCTTTATTGTCCAAATATTTGATATATACTAAATTTATTCAAAATTTTAAGGTAATTTTTTCCTCATTGCAGTCTCAGTTATACATCTTAAGAAATATAAACATCAATTTTTATTGAATTAAAAAACACATATTTTATTATATTTTTAACATTTTTATTTGTTATTTATTTTGTATTATATAAAAGTGTTTGACCAGCAACTTTATGTGTTCAATCATCTAAGTCCATCTTCATTCTCTTTTTAAATGATTTAACTTGATTGATATTCATAAAGTTTACTCAATGAAGATATTTTTCCTTTCTATATTTGCAAAAATAATAAATGTATGTTTATTATGAAATTTTAATTATGTATTATTGTTTTTTATAATTAATTAGAATTTATTTAATTAATAATTAATATTCTATTTTACGATATATACAATTATAATTCTTTTCGTCAAATTTGACTTTGAAAAATAATTATATTATTTTAATAATAGTATCGAATTTCCCTCATTGTTATTTTTATTATTTTATAAAAAATATTTAATTAATATTTATTATCCATCAAAAGTGATACGAGACACAAATTTTATAACAGAGGATTGAAATGGAAATGTATATAAATTTTTCTTTAAAAATAAAAGGGAATAATCAAAACCACCTCCTGCTCATCCATTTTCATTCATCTTTATAATATTATAAACAGACATCTTTACAAAAATATAATTTACTTCCAAGCCTTTTTAAAAAGCATATGTTCTGGGTTTTAGTTTTATATATTTAAAAAATATTGTTAATTGTTATAATATTAGAGTTATATATAACTAGTTTACTAAAAACTAATTTTGAGATAATTAACTTTCTTCAAAGACAATACAAGAATAAGTTTTACACAGTAAATTATACAGAAAAAAATTATACAAAAAAAAGTACATATGTAACTAAAAAAACAAGGAAGTTGTTGAAAAATTTAAGGATAATTTAGAAAAAAACCTGTTAGAAAGAATAACCTATTAAAAAGTAATTAAAAACTAGAATGAAAATTTTGGTTTCTCTTTAATATCTATATAATTTTTTTTCTATAGAATACTGAGACACTAACAGCTAATTTGGTTGTCATTTTCATTTTGTTATTGTTATGATATATTTTAATCCAATAACGGTTTAAGAAGTGATATTGATATATAATAGTTTACAAGTGCAAAAAAAATAAAAAATACTGTGACATTAAAAAAATATACTTAGATTATGTACCAAGAAAGAAAGAAAGAAAATTCACCGAAAAAAATATACTTCGATTACATTTAAACTCTATTTCTTTAACTTCCTGCACCCATTATTTGTGACCTGTATCCTGTAGATGCATTCTGAAAATAAAGTTTTGAAAAATATTTTTTTGAGGATAGACACTATAAAACATTTTTTGAAGTGTAAATTTTATAATCAAAATTATATTATGAAAAGTGTTTTCAAAATTTATTTCCAAAAAATATATTATAAAATTTTTAGAAATTTTCTGAAAAGCATTTTTGAAAGCCAAAAAAAGAGGATATTTTTACTATTTTACCTTACCTCTATGATCGGTGCATGTCAAAAAAATATGAGTGCAGGAAGTTTTGTCAACTAAATTGTGTTGGATGGCCCTATGTCAAAATTATGATAGGCCTAATATTGTGAGGCAAAAACTTACTTAGCCGAACAATTTGAACGTAAAAAATATAAAAGTATTCTTATTATTAATGTTTGGAAAATATTTTAAATTTTCGAAAAATATTTTCTGAAACATAAATTTATATTTTGAAAAATATTTTTAAAAAAAATTCTGAAATATATATTCTGAAAAATATTTTTCAAAAATAAATTTTGGAAAACGTTTTCCAAAGTATAAATTTTATATTTTAAAAACAGTTTTCTGTTTCAAAATATATTTTTAGTGAAAGGATAGTTTTGAAGTTTTCAAAAAATAATGGATACAAGTCAAAAGTGATGGGATGTAGGAAGTTTTTGCCATATTTTGAATGCCTCTTCTTGCGTCTTCAGAGATGAAGTGAAAATATCATTTTAATTTTTCCATTTTATGAGAATCTAGGATAAAAAAATTGGATTTTAGATTATGTAATTTAGAATAAAAAATATATATATTGAATCAAATAATTTAAAATATAAATTAATTACATATTCTGAAATAAAAAAATTATTTTAAATTATATAATTCATAGTATAATTTTTTTAAAAATATTTTGATATTTTTTAAATTATAAGAGTGCAGAAAGAAAATCATGGAGGTGTAGGAAGAAGCACTCTGATATTATTTGGGCGTTGGGTTGCCTGGGCCCTTGAATCAAAGGCAAATTTGCTTAATATCCTCTTAGCTTGTTTTGAAAAGTTTCTTTCTAAAATTTCCCTGAAACTAAAATTAGTGTATGTATAAGTTTTAAAATAAAAATTTTAGAAAGGTACATACAAAATTTCAACCAATTATTTTATATATAAACTAATTTTAACTTATAAAAGATTTTCTTATTATTTTCTTAGTTTTTGTTAATTTTTTTTTTCTTGGGAAACTGATTTGCGAACCTAATTTTTTCTATACAAGTAAATGTTTTGGAAATATAAACAAAAACAAATTATAATAGGTGTGCGGCTTTCATAAATTATCATACCTTTAATAAATTTTAGTTGAATAATGTATTCTCAAATTAGCCATTAGATTCAAAGTTTTTTTTTTTTTTTTACTTAAATCCTATTTACTAAAGTTTATATAAATTGATATAATATTCACTCATTAAACAAATCTAAAATACTTTATTATTATTTTATTTTAGAAAAACTGTGATAGAAATTATCAATGTAATATATAATTATAATTCAAATATTAGAGCGGTAAAAATACACTTCTTAAAAATTGTCAGTAGTGTAAGAGGCAAATGTATCTCACCTTCACAATGCGGACTCCTTTTTCACTTTCAGTTCTTCACTCTCACGAATTCCTCGTCATCCACAAAGCCTTTCCATCTTTTTCTATCATAATCCCCTCAATTTTTTTAATTAAATAAGATTATATAAAGAGTGAAAAGTGCTACTTCTAAGATAAATATTTTTCGAAAACGTGTTACTTGGAAAAAATTTCCCATTAATCACGACACGTGATCCAAAAAACATAGACAAGAACTGTCCATGTGCTTTCCTTAACTTGAGTTGTCTTATCCTTAAAACATTGTTGCGTGTAGAAACAGCTTATCCCTCTCTACTTTGTCATATCCATCTACATTATCAAAGATGCAAAAACAAGGAAGACAAACAACATATTTGTGGAAACAATCTCCAAAAGCACAAATTTGTCATCCATCTATAATACTTTATCAATTTATTATCTCTCTCTTCTATATTCTTATATAACACCTTTAAATAATTTATGTTTTCCAAGAATATCCCTACAAGGACCCAGGTGTTATTTTCAAATGAACCTTGTGAATTTACATCCTATTGGTTACATTTGCCTTTCCAATTTCAACTGAAACATAACAGTGCAATAAAACATGTATTCTTTTTTATTCATTATATAAAAATTTGTAGAAAATGTAAAATAAAATGACAAAGAAATAACCTTATTTTCCAACATTGATTAATGGAAGTTAAACTCATGAAAAGAAAAGGGCGCAGTTTCAATCTCAAGATGCAAAGGTGCATGCATATACATATACAATATTTGATGATCTCACTTAGGTTTTTGCAATCTTTCTTTATGGTTCCTTTTCAATCAACTTTCGATGTAACAAAAAAGAAAAGAAAAGGAAACAGGGGAAGAAAAAGGAAAAGGTAAAAAGGCTTCAACGCAAAAGGCATATGAGCCTCGATAAAAGAACAATGCTGAGAATAAACAGGCATTGTGAGAGTAAATTGCTTTTATTAATAAATAATAATAATAACAACAATAGTAATAATAATACCAATTCTCCCAGTTAAAAAATATGACACGGCTTAGAAGTTAAAGGCATATATACATCTCCTCCTATACCCCGTTAAAAAAATTTAAATATAAAACTACGACAAAATATATTAAGCTCTAAATCAAAATTATCTCAAATATAATGATTTTTAACATATCTAAAAGTCTCACTTAGAAATTGAGGTGAAAAATATTTTAATATCGAAACAAGAATAATAAAAACATTTTCTTTTTAAAAGATAATACAATTAAATTTTTATTCAATCAGGGATTATAAAAACTAGTAGAGAAAAAAATTAGTAGCTTCAAGAAAGAAAGTTTGGTATCAGCAAATAAAAAATGGAAGTAATTACTGTTGTACTCCCTGATGTTTTACACTCACCAATAATTAATTATGAAAATTTGCACGTGAGAAAATTATGTATAAAAAATTTGTAAAGATGCGATATATATAAATTGGTGTTTTAAAATTAGAATGTAATAAGTTTTGAGTTATATTATCTGTGTATAACATGATATATTTACCTCTTTCGTCGTATTTCTGTTTTTATCTTTTTTATTTGTTGGTAATTTAATATTTAACTTTTATTGAGTATAATATAATGTGTCATAAGTATTAGGGTGTGAAATATGGTAGGGTAGGGGGGGTTAAAAGGTAAAAGAGAGAGGTAATGATGGTAAAAACAGGGGGTCTGAAAAATGTTTGGTAGTATGAGTTTGTAGTTGGTCTGAAAAGGTAAAAGAAAGGGCTTTGGGTGAAACCCCAAAAACAGCTGCAGCACGTATCAGTGTGCCTCCATCGTGTAACTCCCACTCACTCCAACCTCTTTCTGCCCTCTTATTCCTCACCCCACACACACACACTTAGTATAATATTTATAAAATATGCTAGATACAATAACTTTTGAATTGAAAAACATTGGAAAAATATAAAGAAAAAAAATATTTCTATCAATGGATTATTTCACTTCAGAATCGATCATGCTCTTTTGTTTCACACCCTCATAATTTATTACTGTCATAAAACAATATATTGCAGTGAAAAACGCACCTTACAAATTAAATTTCTTTTCATTTTTTTTTCTCTTTCTTTTTACCCTATCAAACTAATATGATCATTTATTTTTCCTCCGTTTTTCTTTTCTCTCTTTAGTAGCACACAGAAAAGACTATAAGAGTACATCAAATAAATAAATAAATAAATAAAACAGATAAATAAAATATGTTTGAAAATTGTATTTTTTTTAAAGACATGATTTTTACGCATAAAAATCATAACACTCAATTATAAACCACCAAGAATCCATTATTTTTTATTTTAGTATTTTGCTTTTCTGATTTATTGAATAAATGCTTTGGTAGTTTTGAACAGCATTGTTCTTTCTAATACGAGTATGCTAAATAACTAAATGTTATCAATTATTTTGTAAATTATAAATTTTGAATATATATTATATAGATATGGATTGAAACTACAATATTGATGGAAACTATAAACATATAATGATCCAAGATAGATGATGCTTTAAGTAACTAATAATATCCCTTCTCCTTTTTACATCTTTCATCAAATACAATTTTTGTTTTCTCTTCTTATTTTCACACAACCAATAATTGTCTTTATTCTCATTCTTTTATATGTATTTCTCCAATATTTTTCACTTAGCATAGGGATCTTTAAGCAAAGATATCTTCTAATGTATTCAATAATTAATATGGTGAGGATCTATATGCAAAGTAAAGAACAATAAAATCTGTGTCTGCTCTTGTCTGCATGTCCCTTTTCTCATCTCGTCTGCACTCAGACTCACTGATTACTCTCCAGTCTCGACTACCTCCGTTACGTTACTCTCTCTCTCTCTCTCTCTCTCTGAATATCTCAGCAAAAGTAGCATCGAAAGAAAACGTCCTTTTAAGTTGACAAGACTGCCACTTGAAACCTTTAATGCAAGAACCTTAGCTTTCATTTCACTGTTTGTCTCGCACTCCTTTTCTTCCACGTACCACACACAACGTACAATCTTTTAATGGATCAATCCAACTCCTAGTTAAAACCAAAAATAAAAGCCTACCATACACCTACACTGCATTATTTCAAACTAAAACCTACCATTTCACTCTCATCTTCACCACAACAACCTTCACTGCCTCTTTCTTCACCCAAGCTGTGTGGAGCATGGCCATTGCCGAATGCACGGACATGGTCTTTCAGGGACCGCTTGTGCTTGAAATCAGAACCACAGATGCAGAACCAAAGCTTCCCGCAATTCTTCTCGTGTGTTCTCCAATCCCCTCTCACTGCAAATGCCTTACTACACTTCCTGCACTCGAATGGCTTCCCTCCGTGCTTCCTTTTGTAGTGTGTTTGGAGGGTCCTGAAATCCTTCAGTGGCCTTGACCTTGGATAGTTTATGTTGTTTCTGCAACCCTCTTCACAGCAGTAGCAGGGCAGCCGAAGCATCGAAGAACCTGCTTTTGACCCTCTCAATGACTCCGTCCCTTTCCTATACTCTGATCCATGTCCCCACATATGCATCTATATTTGGAACAATGTGTAAAACCAGATCATGTCATATCATAATGTTAATATATACAAGAATAAGTCATTCTTGAGAGCAAAATAAAGCGAACCATATTTTAGAATTGGATACAGGAGTTCTGCTTTGCATTTGGTTAATTTTAAAAATACAACATATAAATACACCGGACAAGGATTTGAGATGTTAAATGAGAAAATAGTTTACGTACAGACAACTTAAAGATATTTTAATGTTATTTAGTCGTAAGTTTGTATGATAACGATGCTAACCTTTATGCTAATTAACTAACACTGTTACAACTTTTATCCAACTTGACTTTGATTTTTCAAATGATTCATGATTTTAAATTCTACTTTCAACAGAAAAGGCAAGGTTTACCTTTTCACTGCGTGTATATACTATTTTTTATTAGCAAGAGGGCTTAAAGGCCTTTGCTGGCTGAGTATATATATATATATATATATATATATATATATATATATATATATATATATGTGTGTGTGTGTGTGTGTGTGTGTGTGTAAAAGACCTTAACGATAAGAAAGTACTATTTTGAGATTATTAATCTGAGTCTAATAAATGTTTTTCATGAATTTACAAAAATCCTACACTAGTTAAG
>Ga0209700_106604_pt1 | contig 17700 bp, 8 predicted proteins | sample SiratroredBW_FD_187528 | JGI IMG/M metagenome (GOLD analysis project Ga0209700, IMG submission 187528) | Root nodule microbial communities of legume samples collected from California, USA - Siratro red BW (SPAdes) (version 2) | ecosystem: Host-associated > Plants > Roots > Nodule | place: USA...
TAGCATCTACGGAGTTCACTCTCTATGTTAATTTTTGATTAATTTAACAAAATAAGTGTAACAGAATATGTTCATATTTTGGTGTCTGCAGGAATCAGTCCCCCTGATTTCCAACATATGGGCGACATATGATCAGGTTGTGAAGATAGGCCTATATAGTTCTCAAGAGGGCTCGGAACCTATTTGTAGCTAGGTTTTAGAATTTTATGCCTGCTGTCTATATATGCGAACTTTTGAAACAGATGAATGAAAGAAACATGCTGCTGTGAATTCCATAGATGTTTGTTGTACATTTCTTAGAGACTCTTTTAGATTATTAGACGCCAATCCAATCAAAATGAAGGGTAGACTCAGCTCTAAAGCTGATGGAGGTGTTGCTGGCCACTATCAGTCAACCATATATAAAATGAAGAATACAGTTTACAGATCAAGAGAGCAACTAATTTAACCTGGAGGAATGCAATGACCGTCAAATCGCAACAAGTTTAGTTGTAACATTCTATCCTTGAGTTATGTCAAGCTACCAGGAAGTGTAAACAAGATAGCTTTATGTGGTGAGATAGCGTTGTAGCTTTTTCTTTTCTCTGTAGATAGAGCTGCATTTTCTCACGGTGCTATGTTCAGCTATAGCTTGACCTGTTTACCTATTTTGCATAATTATAATTGTGAGAAATTAGAGGCTGTGCATATCAAGAGGCATTATCTCTCATTGACTGTCCGTATTTCTATTATATTAAAATAATATAATTTACAAAATACAAAAAGTAAATAATTTGTTAGGATAAAAGTTAAGGAGTTATGCTATTATTTTATGCGCTCATAATTAGTTGAAGGATTATAGGATTACTTTTGTGAAGAGAGATTGTACGTATCTTATCAAACAGTGAAATTAATTTAATAGAAGATAAAATTGTTTAATTAAAAATAATACAAAAATATTTATATAAAATTGTATAATTATTACATAATGGTATATATATTTGTTTATTTTTTTGGAGTGTTTGGTTTGCTCTATAGTTTTTTTTGAAACAAAGTCTTTGAAGTCTTTGACACGTTTGTCACCCCTGACCCTGATATTTGCAGTAGTATTGTCATGAGGTTTTAAGAAAAAAATGGAAGATACAATAAATAGTTAGTGTGGATAGAAATGAACTCGATTTTAACCCCTCTACGAAATAAAAGATAAAAACAGGTTGAAAAGGAATAAATTACCTTTTAGTGTCATCAAATCCTAAAAGGAGCTTAATATCACAGATATATGCATAAGTTTGTCCTATATGGCAAAATATCATCCATTTAATTATAATAGCTTATTTGTTTTGTACCATGTGGATCAATGTTTGAGCATGACTTTCGATAGACATTCTGAAGATATTACTATTCATCTTTAATACCTTTTAATATTAATATATATTATTATTTTATTTATATATAATATTTTATTAATAAAATACAGTATCTAATAAAAATATAATATAAAAAATAGTTTTAAACTAATTTTTTCCCACACTCTATTAGCCCAACGTCTACAAAAGCTAAACAACTCCCAAGATCTGAACAGAGAGGACACTATTATTATTTTGTATTTATCACTATACATATAAAAATATAAGATATGATAAACGTTTATCCTGCTTTTCTTATATCATATTCTTATCTTTTCCTTGTATCGTATCCTAACTACCAAAAGAACCCTTAATGTATTGATTACTTGAAACCTGCAACAAGTAACAAAACTTGTTCTCTTAATTATTTTGCCAAGTCAATAAAATTTTAACCAACTTCCACACAAACTTCTAAGCTTGCTCGTTTATCAACAACCTTCAAACAAAAATGACTATATAGATCAGGATCACTCTAACAATTATTATATAATATTTGGAAAAATACTTAGGTTTTTACCTTTTAGTTCAAAGAAATAGGAAATGAAGAGTAAAAAGTTCCTTTGAATCATCATTTTCATATCCTCTTTCTCTTGTTTTAAATATAGAAGAAAAAGAATACAAGATTTCACAAAACTCACCTAGTCAAACTAGCCAATACATTGATTTGTCTCTATTCCCATTTGCAGAAGATTTTTGAGAGAAATTAGCACTCTAATGTAAAAATTCAGAAAAAAGACTTCCGAATGCAACGAAAGTGCGCCTTTTGGCTTCCCCATTGAGTGATTCTCCACTCCCATCCGAGCTAAAAGAAAGCTCAAAGCCTTCTGCTGATAAGCACATTGGAAGGTTTACATCATACTAATGTAAACAAACCAAAGCTGGCAATGATTAGTGGACTTCTCAAAGCTGGTCATTAAATGTCTTGATCATCCTGAGTTTTATGCTGTCAACTGCGAAATGGTGGTTGATTTTCAAAAGGAAGCTCTACTGGTGTTGCATTACCATAAAACTCTTCCAAATTGTAGAAAGCTCTCTGTGAGGGAAGGAAGATGTGTACAACAACATCACCTGTAACCAATAAACAATCACAAGGCCAACCAGGATCACACAGTAAATAGATTCTTAAGTGATAAATAGATTTCTATCAGCAGGTTATGCTATTATTATTATTATTATTTAAAATCACTTACCGAAGTCCAACAGGGTCCATGAGTTGGGCTTTGTATCTCCTGTTGGAAATTTTCCATATTTCTTCTCAGCTCGATCTCTCATTCTGGACCTAAAGTGCAATATCAACAAAAATGAAATCATCAAACATTGCCTTCTCAATATAAAAATATCACTGACGAAGCCCTTACCCGATAGCATCGATCTGGGGACGAGAAAATGCTGTAGCTATGATAAAAAATCGGGTCCAGTAAACAAGTGGCTTCACAAACAAGACCTTTATATCTCCTGCCTTAACCTCACTTGCAACCGTAGCCAATTCCACAGCAACTACAAATATGTCACTTGACAATTAGATAGTACTTGAGGCTCAGAAATCTTAAATAGTTTTGTAAAAGCAGAAAGTAACTGAACTACTTTTTCTAACAGTTGAACACACTTATATTAGCTAGATATGGCAAACAAGAAAATCATTTGTACAGAATCAGTGTAAGGGAAAGCGTGGTGACAAAATTCATGAAATTATTTATTTTAAAATACACCTTCCACTTTGTGCTAAAAAAAAAAAATAAAAAAAAAAAATGCAACTGAGTACATTTGATGCATGGACATAACGAATTAAATATATTCATATGACAATTAGATAGTACTTGAGACTCGGAAATCTTAAATAGTTTGTAAAAGCAGAAAGTAACTGAACTACTTTTTCTAACAGTTGAACACACTTATATTAGTATTCAGGGGAAAATAACATGATCTTACTAAAGGATTCCATGGTACAGAGCAATTAAAAAGAAAAGTAAAAACCAATGCACCCAACTGAGAAGTCATATTTACAAATTAGGTCTTAGAAGAGAGGATTTTCTACTTAGAAACACACACAAAGAAGATTCACTCAGGTACTTAATAAAACTAAATTTGTCCCAGCAAAATTTCTTTGTATATGTTTAATGTTCTAAAAACTATAGATTAACTGTGATCACAGATATGACGTAATATTCTTACAAACAGAATCTACTTACTCATCAATTAAGTCATAATGACATAGAACTGAGTGCATGGCCCAATCCAAGCATAACAGGAATATGGTGGAGAGGGGGCATGGAGGCATGTTAAGTAGCATGATTTATTCACAAGCACACATGGAAGCAACACATTTATCAGTTAAACAACCATATCAATAAAAATCTTTCATCAAAATTGATATGCTAAACAAATTCAAAATATCAAACAAGCTGAGTCCAGTAACAAAGTTGGAGCTTAGGTTGTTTATTTAAATGAGGCTCCACTCACCCACCATAGGAGAAGGCAGATCAGGGTATCTATGGTATCCGCTTCCCTTTACAGCCCCACGGCAGCAGAATATTCTTTACTTTCTTCTGCATTAATTTATTTCACTTTTATTCTCAATTTATGTTAAAAAACTGCCAGACAACTATACAGAACCTTGTTCTACCAGAAATTTTATGTTTTACAGCTGCATATGTATCCATGTACATGGGGAACATCCTAAAAAACTAGGCTATTAAGGGGAAAGAACTATGCACCTCAATACATCACCAAACATCCATAATACCCAAGTTCCTATCATAGCACCACTCATAAGAGCTGATGTCTCGCTGCTTTCATTCTATACAGTTGGTCAGAACCCACTGTAGGCAGCCCTTTGTGAGACACCAACAACTAGCTTTGATACCAGTTGATAAGTACTCAAACACTTGGAAAACCTCAAAAGCTAGCAATTTAGTGGGAAAGAACAAAGCACTTAAATACTCCACCAAGCATTCCCTATTATTCAATGTGTGACTTAAGCACACCATAATAACCAAGTTCCTATCACTGCCTAACCTCCAAAAATTGTACATATATTTTTCAATCTCTAAGTAATGTGCCTTCCTATAAACTATAGAAATGAACTTGCATACTTTTAATATTGTTATTCCTAAATTGCTTTTCAAGATTCTTCTGTAATTTATATAATCTGACAAACGAATCTTCTTAAAAAAGCCTGATATAATCCAAGAAAAGACAGATTGTAATGTAAACAAGGTGGAAATAAATTCTTTGATAAAACTTCTTTTCAGCTTACATGACAGGCTTTCAGCATCATCATCAATCTCTGCGCTAGCAGGCTTTTTGTCTTTTCTACTAAATACCACTTTTCCATACTTATTAATTAAATCATCATACATCTCATCTGTGTCTTCATTTACATCCTGCAAAGTACACAACTTTTGTTACTTACTTGCCCTTAATGATAATCATCAACCGCAATTCACATGACAATCTTTACAGAAGTATCTAAATTTCTTTAGTTAGGAAGTCAGTTGAAATTTGATGTTATAAAAATCCATTCAGCACACAAATAAATAAAATGTGTAAAACAGTCCTATAAAAGATACTGGATCCTATATTCTCAATTTTAGCAGTTGACATCCAAGTCAGATCATAAGGTACACTGTTTCCAAAACTAGAATATATAGCGATGAATAGCATTGCCTCTAGGAATCAACACAGCCAAAGCAAGAAAAGATTGATAACTATAATCTCCTTAATACTATATTTGGATTACCAGTGATGAGCGGAATGGAAAATGAAACGTGGTGAAGATGACAAGGTTCACTTGTTGTCACGAAGATAAAGGACATAGAGATTAATCCTCTCTTTTATCCTCAAAAAGCATTTTTTGTTTTCAGCAAAATCAGGGTTAAATAGAGGAAATAAATTTATATAATTGAAAACTTCAAAGTAAGTAATTGCATGCTTAAGTCAACATTATATAAAAGTAAGCTTTCAAATTTTCAATACCTCACTCTTCAGAGAAGACAAAACTTAGTTGTTCCTTAGGTACCTACGATGTTTTCCAACCAAAATTGGAGTTTCACATCAATAATTGACTTAATAAAGGTTGGTAATTAACATACACTGATAAGGTAAAACTCCAATTCAAACAAGAGAAGGATACTTGTATCTAAGTCTTTTCCTCCCTTGGAACCCAAAATTCAAACTCAACCCAGAAGATTTATAAAGTGCTGCAATGTTATCCAAACTGTAACTGGTCTTTAAGCATGATATTATGCAGCTATATTAAAACAACCAACATTTTTTTTTTTAAAAAAAAAAAAACAGGAAATTGCAAAGAATAATATTATATTGTACCGAGAAAAAGTTGTCTTCGGCCTTTTTACCAAATGCGAAGCTCGAAAGTGAGTTTCGCTTCTTGGATTTGAAACCATTAATGGCGTGTTGCTGTAAAGGAAGCTCCTTTATACACGAACGGCTGAAAACCTTTCTGGGTCTGGGAGAACACTTGGTTTCGAGATGACGCAGTTCGCCGGAAAAATTCACCGTCACGAAGGTGCCGGCACCGGCGAGAGACAGGACAGTGGACGGTTGCAGCATTTGTAGCGCAAAAAGAGATATTTAGGAAACAAAAAGATAGGGAAATGAAATGAGCAGAGGTGTCCCCGTATTATTGCAATTTCGTTCATTTATTATTATTATTACATTAAAAGAAACACTTCAATCCCTTTGGTTCCTCTTATTTAAAGCATTATAAATAGAAAATTAAAATAATTCTTTTATAAACTAAAATTAATCTAATTTGTAAATATAATTTGTTAATTTTAGTTTATGTTAAAAATAATTTTAATTTCTGAAAATTAATTTTATATTTTTTGCTTTCTATAGAGAAATTTATGAGTTATACTATAAATATGATTTATTCAATAAGTTAGAATCATTATGGGAAATATAATTTAGAGTAAAAGAATTTCTTCTTCAAATTTTTAAAATATTCTTTTTATACTTATAATAAATAATAAAAACAATATATAATTATAATAATTTTTAACCCATTTTTATTGTAAATATAATTTTATTGTAATACTTTTATTATTGGAGAAAATGTGACATTTTAAAACTATTTTTATCAAGATTTTGAAATTCTAAAATTGATTAGTCATTTTTTTTTCTTTTTTTTTTTCGACTTAAGAGTTTAAAGTATTATTTTCAAATGATTAGATGATTATATTTTTAATTTATTTAAAAAAAAATAGTCACTCGTTGTTGTCAGTTTTTATGATTTAAACGTTTGTGTTAAATGGTTTAAACTTTTTGAGAAATCACTTGAATCCGTGTCACTTATGATAGGAAGTTCTCATAGAGATCTTAAACTTATATATAAAGAATTTTTTTTTAAAAAAAGATATTGTTTAGCACACCAAAAGAGTTCTGAAGAAGGAAAGATATGGGAGTCATAATGGACAAGCTTAAGAATTAAGACTTTTTCTAGCTAGAACTTTTTTTACACAATTTTTCTTCAAATGAAAACTTCAAGAATTAAAACAAAACTTTAAATCAAAGGTAAATTCCAAAAATTTGAACTAGTTATACAGTAATGGTGAGACCCTTTGACATTTATGAACCTTCATGACACATAATGATTACTAAAACAAAATTAAAAGTAGTCATTTATAAAATCAAATTTGAAAAAAAGTTAAACTTCAAGTGTCTTCTCTCCTTTCCAAGTGTTTTCGCTCCATTTTGAGACTTCACTTGATGATTCTCTCAAGGTGAGAATTCTTAATCTAGATCTTTGTCTTTTCCAAATATGCTTCCTAGCAGGATAATCCACTTTTCCACAAAGATCATAAACTAAAGAGATATTCTAATTCAAGAGATCAAAGAATTAAATCAAGCAAAGCTCAAATTAAAAAGGAAAACTCAAGAGATTAGAGATATGACAAACTCAAAGATTAACCAATTAAATGAAAAGCAAAAGAAAAAGAAAAAAAATCTAAGAAGAAAGTTGACACTTAAAAGAAAACCTACAAATGATACTAGAATAAATGATAAATTAAAATATGCTTTAAAATGTAATGGTCAATATGCTTTAAGTGTGGACCAAAAATTTCACAAGATTTCTAGGTCAAATAGCTCATACTTCACGTACCTTCTTTTGACTTTTTCTTTTGTTTTCTTTAGAGAATGCGTCTTTTTCTTTCAAAATTCAAATTCAAACTCTTCAATCTTCAATCGATCCCACACACATAAATTTTGCATCATACGTTTGACTTTTCAAAAATAAATAGAAACAATCATAGAATGTACTTCACAATCATCTCCAAATTAAAACTTCTTCAGCACAAGAGAAAGAAGTTCACACTAAGAAAGGAAAAGAAAACTTTAAACAAATGAAAAATTGTAAAAAATTTAAACTAATCAAATCTTAGTGGTGAGGTTTATTGGAACTTGTGAACCTCCAAAACACATTTAGTGTTTATAAATGTTTACTAGTATAAAATAAATAATGACCCTTTACGACTAAAAAATACAATCAAATTTTGAATTAAACTTTAAGTGTTTCTTCTCTTCTCCCTTCGTATCTTTACTCTCTTTTGTAATGACTCTTGACTTGGTTAACCTCTCAAAGTGTACTACTTGTCTTGACCTTTGCCTTCTCCTAAGATGCTACCTAACAAGTTAGATTTCTTCTAACAAAGACCACAAATCAAGGGGTATTCTATTTTAAGAGGTCAAGAAATAAACATAAGAAAGAGTCAATTTGAATTCATGAAGTAGTTTTTGTTACCACTCCATAATTTTTTGTAAAATTGAAAGAAACATTTGTTTAATTTATGAATGTTCATTCTTGTACTTTTGATGTCTCTTAATAAAATTAATTGATAATTTAGTATTGAATTTCTTAGAATGTGTTTGATCCCCTTAAATTAAATGTGCCCAACTTCAGGTTCTAATAAAGGTGTTGTTGTATTAATAAACTCAATTAGTTTACTTATGAAATATATTCACTTTGTGATCACTCTTCTAGTATCCTCAAAGAGGTTCCTTCCGTGTAAGGTTCGTTATTTTCTTTTGGTTCAAGGGTGTGAGTGAGATGTCGTTGCGTGAGAGAGAGGTGCTCATAGTAAAAGTGAGGGAGTTTATTTTTTGTGTTAGTTAGGTGGGCTGAAAGGGCAATGACCTATCTGACAACACTACTAATAATATACATTAAAATAATAGTAGTCTTCTCCCTGTTGTATGATTTGTTAGTTTTGGTGGCCCAGTGTCATTATGCATTCATATATTATTAAATATATACTTGTATCTTAATTCTCCAACTTTAACCTTTTCTAAGTTGTTTTCGTATATAATTGTATTTTAATTCTTATTGCAAAAAAGGATGCATTGATTCATTAAGTTAAGTAATAGAGAGAATTGATTGTGAATCTTATAAAAGTTGTGGCAGAGTTACAAGAATTGTCAAGGAAATTGTAAATAAGAAAAAAAATGTCAATGTATTAATAAATATCATGTGTGTAGAGATTAAAAGTTATTTTAGTCTAAAAAAAAGTATTTGAGGTAACCTATAAAAGTTGTTAATTGATATGATGTCATGTGGAACATTTTTTGACATTAAAGTTATGAGATAGTCTCAAATTAAGTGTTAGAATTGAGTCAGCCTAGTTTAATATTTTCTAATCTGAAGTATAGTTGAGATTTTTTATTTAATTAAATCTTTTGAAATGTTGGGTTGATGTTTGGATTTTTATTATGTCTAAATTAATAAGAATCAAATATTTAAATTAAAATTTCCCATATTAAATCACATCTTAAATAAATTAAATTTGTAACTAAATAATATTTCTAATAAGATAAAATTTTATATTAATTACTCTTGAATAAATTAAAATCATAAATAATTTAAAATTTCGCAACCGGGATGGTGACGGTGGATCCGAAAAAGAAATAAGTTTTCAAAATAAAGGAGTCGCCACCGTAGTTTTTATGAAAAATTATGGAAAAACCGAAAAAATAGGATAAGGCTAGTTTGCAAAAATTGGATTTCAGATTCGAGAGTCGGTTAAGTGTGGGGAAGGTATTAGCACTCCCACAATGTCTGTCTTAAGACAGTACCTTTAATTAAACAAGTAAAATAAGTATGATTTTCAAAATTTATATTTTTTCCGAAAGAGAAATAAAAATGCAGATATAAACAAAGAAAAATATTTTTTATTTTTGGGGCTCGACAAGGATTTGACCTTGCTCTTACGTATTTCCATTTGAAATGGAAAATCAGTAGGTCTATGAAATTGTTTGTTGTGTTAATTTTTTTAATTTTTGAAAACTTGATATTTTTTATGTTTTTCAGAAATTTGATATTTTGGAAATTTTTATATATTTTTTGAAATATTATATTTTTTGGTATTTTTGGAAATTTTATATTTTATTATTTTTAGAAATTGATTCTCATTTTGGATAGTGTTAGATGCGTATGAGCTTTAATATTCCAAACAAAAATTTTAAATTTTTGAATTAAATCCCTTAATACATATGACCATTTAAGAATTTAAACGAAAATTTATTTAAAATAAAATCTGCATGATGCGAATAGTCATTTATATTTTAATTGAATTTTAGTTTTTATAAAAAAAAAGTTTATGTAACTATATATATATATATATATATATATATATATATATATATATATTTGAAAATTAGAAAATATTTGAATGATATATACTAAGATCCGAAAAAAGAAATAAAAAATAAAATAGTATTAAACATAAATTCGGTGATAAAGAAAGAATGAAAGTAAAGAAAAAAATAATTTAATTTGCAAGATGATTCACGGCATTTACCATTTTCTTATTAAGTAATCAAAGCCAAACTAAAAAAAAAGTTACTAAACACATTATACGGTCCCACATTCATTTACTTTTCTTTGTTATATTCATTCATTTCTTATATCTCAATTGGTGTCAAACAAATAAAATGAGCCAACCTCTCACGCAAAGTCACGTAGCACTCCATTTTCAATCTTTTTTCGTCATTCATTTGTTCTCTCTCCCTCTTTTCTATTATGTACTCTTACGTTTCACACTGCCAATTATCATAATCTTTTTATTATAAAAAAAAAATGAGCTTGAGCCAAAATTAAACATTATAATACTATACATTTTAAAAATTATCATAATCCAATAAGGTTTAAGAAAATAAAAGCACACAGTGGTTGCTGGGGTTTGCGGTGAAGGAGCTGTGAGTGGTGGTGCTTGAACGACGGTGATGGGTTTGGGAAAAGAGAGTGGCGGCAAGAAGGCGAGAAGGGGAGAGAGGTGATGGTGGCGGAGTGCACAAACAAGGAACGCCACCGCGAGGAGGGTGATGATTGAGGTGGCAACAGTGGTTTTATAGCAGTTTTGTAGAGGTGCATGGGAGGCACGACGTGGCACATGGTGGAGGTGTATGGCGGTGGTTTTGTGGCGGTTTTGGGTGTTGTTTAGGGCTGTGTGGGAGGCATGGTGGAGCTGCTTAGAGGCAGTTTGGGGTGCATGATGGAGGTGTTTTGGGGCGCACGTAGTGGAGATTTGGTAGATGTGTGAGGTGAGCATGGGAGCTCGTGGCCGTGTGGTGGCTGTGTGAGGTGGGTGTGAGAGGTCGTGGCCATGTGGTGGATTTGTGGAAGCGCGGTTTGCGACAAGGTAAGTGGTGAGAGGTCTAAACCTAGGTAAAATCCTTGGTGTTTAACCCTTGTCCTATCATTAAGGGTTAGGAAGATGTAAAGGTGGGTAGTGATGTGGAAGTGAATGATGAGCAAGTGATGGTGAGGCTGTTACGTTGTGTTTTTTTTTTCTTGGTGATCGATAATGAGAGAGATTGGCGGCAAAGGTGGATGGGTGGTGAGCGTGGCTTGGTGGCAAGGTGGAGGGATGGTGAGCATGGCTTGGTGGTGAGGTGAAGGGAGGGTGTGCATGGCTTGGTGGCGAGGTACTTGGGATTCTAGTGGAGAGGTATTCGTGGTTGATAGTTAAAGGGGCATGGTATAGGTGTTTGGTTCGTGGGGTTACGATGGTTTTGTGGAGGTGTAGTTTTGTTGTGGGATGAGTGGTAGGGCTATTTTGGAGGTGTTGGGGCATTGGGTTCAACAGTGTGGAGGGTGAGGGGTCGGTGGTAGCGTTAGCGAGGTTGGTAGTTGTGTGGGAAGAAGCATAGTGGCAAAAAGAGAGGCTTGAGTGGGGCTGTTTTGTGGTGGTTGTACCAGCTATGGTACATGTGCGTGAGGAAATGCATGGTGGAGTGAGGCACAAAATGAAGAAGAGAGAGAAACGAGAAATATGATGACAGTTTACATTGTGTTATTTTAAAGAAATGAAACCACATAACGTCTGTGGTTTAAGCAGAATCAAAACATGAAAGTAACTAAAGAAACATGACAAACAAGCTTATGAACTACTGTTAAGATAAGGGTGAAGAAACCTTACCTTTAAGAAAACTACACTTGGCACCAAGAAAAAAAAATCCTTCTCGTTCTTTTCGTCTCTGCTCTCTCCCTCTTTTTTTCTAATTTGCTCTCTCTCCTTCTTATTTTCTCCTCTAATTTGAAAAATCCTTCCCTTAGTCTCTAACTCTCACATTGTTATATTCTCTCAGAGCATCCCTTTTTTAAAGAAGGCTAAAATGTGCTTTCTTTGAACTAGTGAACGCCCCCTCCTATAAGTGGACCCCTGTGAGTATACACGGGAAGAAAAGGGTCTCTACGGAGGTGAGACCAACGCCCACTTTCGCTTCCCAGCAGAGACCCAAAATACTTTTACAAGGTCAAGGCATTTTTAGAAGGCACCAAGCAAGTGGATTTTGAAGTGAGTGCGAGTTTGGCTTCTTGAATTCATGCATAACGGCCGATCCAAGTGGGATGAGCACGAAATTCTGTTTGGTTAGTTTTGCATGGTGTGATGGGTAAGGAATTATTAAGTTTGGGTTTGAAGAACATGAACAACTGTGCAAATAAGTTATAGGTCATTTAAATGTGTCCTAAAAATAATGTTGATCCATGCGTTATTATTGGATGACCTACATTAGATGTTTTGCAGATTTCTAAGTTTTCAAAGTGTTCCACATTGGGTGACTGAGGACAATTGGGGAGGTCACCTAGGTTGGTTTGTTTCCATTACTCAATTCTATGGCGTTGGAAATTCATAAAGTTAGTTAATGGTCTATGGATTGTGTGTGAGTTTTGCTTCATGGATTCATGCATAACAGTTGACCTAAGTGGGACGAGCATGAAAATCTGTTTAGTTATTTGTACATAGCATGACGAGGTAAGGAACTATTAAGTTTGGGGTTTGAAGAACATGAAAAATTATGCAAAGAAGTTATAGGTCATTCAAATGTGTCCAGAAAATAAGCCTTGACCCATGTGTTATTATTGGGTGACCTGTGTTAGACATTTTGCACACTTATGAGTTTAAAAAGTGTTCCACACTGGGTGACTGAGGACAACTGGAGAGATCACCTGGGTTGGTTTGTTTCCACTACACAATTATGTTGCGTTGAAACTTCACGAAGTAAGTGAGTGCTTTTTGGAGTGAGTGAGAGTTTTACTTCATCGATCCATGCATAATGGGTAACCGAAGACGGTTATGGACATGGGTTTGGTTACTTATACATGATCCTTTGGGTAAGGAACTGTTATGTTTGGGGTTTGAACAACTTAAAAAATTGTTCAAAGAAGTCATAGGTCATTCAAATGTGTCCTGAAAATAAGTGTTAACCTATGTGTTATTATTGAGTTTAGGGTTTGAAAAACATGAACAATTGTGCCAAGAAGTCACAGGTCATTTAAATGTGTCCTGGAAATAAGCGTTGACTCGTGTGTTATTATTCGGTGACCAACGTTAGATGTGTTGTACACTTGTCAAATTTCAAAGTGTTTCACACAAGTGACTTAGGACCATTTGGGAGGTGATTTGGGTAGATTTGTTTTCATCACAATTATATGATGTTTGAAATTCTCGAAGTTAGTCACAGGTTTTTGGAGTGAGTGAGTTTTGCTTCATCAATTTATGCATAACAGGAGACCGAAGTGGGACAAAAATCAACCTTTGTTTGATTACTTGTACATAGTCCTTTAGGATTAGGAACTGTGAGGTTTGCGGTTTGAAGAACATGAAAAATTGTGTAAAGAAATCATAGTTCATTCAAATGTGTCTTGAAAATAAGTGTTGACTCGTGTGTTATTATTGAGTGACCTGCGTTAGACGTTTTGCACAATTTTTAGTTTTCAAAGTGTTTCACACTAGGTGACTGAGGACCATTTGGGAGATGACTTGGGTTGGTTTGTTTCTAGTATTCAATTATATAGTGTTGGAAATTCATGAAGTTAGTTATTGGTTTTTGGAGTGAGTTGGAGTTTTTCTTCATCTATTCATGCATAGGCGACCGAAGTGGGACAAACATCGACTTGTGTTTGGTTATTTGTACATGGTCTTTTGGGGTAAGGAACTTTAAGGTTTGGGGTTTGAACATGAACAAGTGTGCAAACAAGTCATAAGACATTCAAATGTGTTATAAAAATAAGTGTTGACTCATGTGTTATTATTGGGGACTTGCATCAAACATTTTGTACACTTGTCAGTTTTCAAAGTATTTCACACTCAGTGATTGAGGATCATTTGGGAGGTGAACTGGGTTGGTTTGTTTCCATTATGCAATTATATGGTGTTGTAAATTTGCGAAGTTAGTCACTGGTTTTTGGAGTGAGTTTGAATTTTCCTTCATCAATTCATGCATAACGGGTAATCGAATTAGGACGGACATCAACCTATGTTTGGTTACTTGTACATGGTCCTTTGGGGTAAGGAACTTTAAGGTTTAGGGTTTGAAGAACATGAACAAGTGTGCAAAGAAGCCATAGGTCATTCAAATGTGTCATGAAAATAAGTGTTGGCCCATTTGTTATTACTGGGTGACATAGGTTAGACATTTTGTACACTTGTGAGTTTTCAAAGTGTTTCACAGTGGGCAACTGAAAACCATTTAGGAAGTGATTTGGGTTGGTTTGTTTCCATCACTTAATTTTATAGTGGTGGAAAATTGCAAAGTTAGACAATGCTTTTTGGAGTGAGTGCTAGTTTTGTTTCATGGATTCATGCATAAACAATAACTTTTTAAGTGAGTTTTGTTGTTTGACATGTAAATATTATATTTCCTTATGTACTGCAATAAATTCTTTATAAAGTAAGGAAATATGAAGACATATGTTAGTAAATTTGATTCAATATAATTTCTACCAAATACAATTATAATACAATTTGAATTTTTTAATAATCCACTTCAATGATTAAGGAAACAAAAATTATATTAACCAAATAAAACTAAAAGACTACCAACTAAAAAGTACAAAAACTTTCTAATGCATTCCACGTCCTATAGTGTTCAATTGAACTATATTTATAAAGTGTTGAAACAAGAAAAATGTGCACCTAAACAACTGTCAAAAAATGACCCACATAATTGCAAGTAGTGAAAATACAAAAATATCCCTATATAAAATCTAAAAAAAAAAATTCTCTGTTGTAATATTTTGTGATTTATTCCAAATAGCTCCCAACTCCAAAATTCACATCCTAGCATTCTAATTGAAGCTCTTTGGGTTAGGATTCTGCTGTAACAAAAATAAACTCAAGCAAACATTTGCATAGGAATAATTTTGAAGGTAAAGACTCCAAGAGGTTGTTCACTAATCCCATCATTGATACTTCACCACCAAATACTCTAACTGATGTTTGCAATCTGTAATGTAATAATTAGCAATTTCAATTCACAATAGCTCCAAACATAGAAGGATTCTATTTTCTCACTAAATGAAAGACGTTTAAAAAGATTTCTTCACATATAACATTAACATATCATATCAACTAGGTCAAATTCTTTCTCAACATTAATAAGTAAACTAAAAAAGCCATGCATAAAACATAAAAAGATATGGTTGATATTGTTTCCATCTGGTCTTAAATTTAGAGATATTAGAAGTCCCTTCCCAAAAACTAGTGTGATCATGTTATTGATATCCTGCAATCTTTAGAGTAGCTTGAGCTGGCATGTTTACTCCAAGTTGCACCCTCAACTAGAGTAACAAAATGAGAACTCACTACATCTGTTACACATGTCACTACAACCCAAGACAACAAACCAGAACAATCATGACATCTGTAAAAAAGTGAGAAGCAGACTATGACATGTCCAACTAATGTAAAAAAGTGAGAACCAACATATGTTTTCTAGACACGAACTTGAGTTTCAACCTATGAGTACTTAAGAGATAAGATTGTCTTGTCAATCATGTCACACCGGTGTTTGTTATAACAATTGTTATTGGTCCTAATACCTCTCTTATTAATTAGTTGAAATATATCATATGTAATTTTCTACTTGTAGTACTTCCTAAGTATTTAGATTGAATATCAGAATCCGAATTACTTATTAAGATGAAAGAAAATCCATGTTATTGGTCCTAATACCTCTCTTATTAGTTAGTTGAAATGTATCATATGTAATTTTCTACTTGTAATACTTCCCAAGTATTTAGATTAAATATTAGAATTTGAATTACTTACTAAGATGGAAGAAATTCCATGTAAAGGTGTAGGCTAAGATTCCCTTGAAATTTCAACAAGGCAACCACCAAAATAGTATGTAGTGCATTGCACAAGAGAAAACAAATTGACAGGATCACAAAAACTACCTTGCAGTACCCGATAGTGGAAGATCAAATTTGCTATCACCCATGGAGTACACCCTCAATGTATTCCCTCTAATGTGAGGTTTAGGTGTCGTGTTGACTATGCTTGGTTCGTGGGAATTGGTTTGTGGGAAACTAATAGCAAGCCTTTGGGAAGAATCAAGTGTTCCTCTTCTTTAAGTACATATATAATGACAAAATCATACCCATAATATGTCAATTTACCAAGATTTATATACCAAAATATAGATTTGTTTTTCCTCATAAAGAAATTCATATACACTAGTGGAGTTACTTACAATCTCCAGAAGGTATATTCTCTTGATGTTGCATTCATTGACAATGTAGTAGGAAGGCCTTCATATTCTTTGGAGCTCGAAAATGTAACCCCAACAAAAGGCTTTAATTAATTATATGTTGTGACTCCATGGACTTGTAATCCAAAGATCACAATTTTAATGCAACATCTAAAATAACATAATTTAAGTCATGCACTCTAACTAGATTATTTGGAGGTTTTGGCCTAGATTCTTTCCATATTTGATCCACAAGATTTGAATTGTACAAGTAAACAAGCTCATGATCTTAGATATAACCCTTTGAAGTTTCTTTGCAACATGTGAAGTAAAAAGAAGTTGTCTCCTTAACATGATGGAAGAGAACGCCTTATTAGGAAAGGAAACCAGAAAAAAGAGAGGCATGTAAGCTCGAAGGAAGGGAAAAAAAATTTAATTGTTCAAGGTGAGTACAAATATAATTCAACATGGCATTCAGGATTAAATTATCAATTACAACTAATAAACTATGCTTTCTTTGAATAAAGAGTTCTCCATTATTGAATAAGAAAACACCACAAGAAATTCTCGATTTACCTATATATTATTACATACGGATTTTTATCTATACGTAAATTTAACATTATTTACGGATTTTATCTACAGATCTATTACATACGAATTTTACCTACAAAAAAATTTGTAGGTAATTACTTACGGATCCTAATCCGTAGCTAATTTGACATTACCTATAGATTTTACATACAAATTTGTTACCTATGGAAGCGCAAATAAAAGTTATATTTAAGTATTTAAAAGAGTGCATAAATAAGAAGACTTACAACAAAAAGTTGCAGAAGATATAAGAGTTCGTAGAAGATTGTTCAAAGCAAATTCAGAACAAAGTTTTCATTCAAAGATTTTTGCGACAAATTTTCCAAGAGACGAACTAGTAGAGAGGGGTTTCAAAAGATGATTCCTCCCTTTTTTTCTATCCTATTTATAGTATTACAATTAATTAAAGTGCAATAATTCACAATCTTCAAGAATTTTGTTTTTTCTTCCTTTGGACGCTTTACTCTGGAATTTTCACTGTTTTCTTTTAACGCTTTGAATAATAATTCAATTTGTTAATATTGTTAGCACCAAGGCTAAGCATGTGATTTGATGAAGTCAATATTGTGAGCACCAAGGTTTAGCATATGAAGCTGATGAAGACTGTCTCATGAAGAATCTGTTGGAACCAACCTGGACCAGAATTATTCAAGTGAAGACTTTGTGCCAACATGAAGATAGTTGGGTGTTTAGGTCTTGGTCCTTAGTTGGGTTTGTGTGTTGGTGATTGGCT
>Ga0209700_106605_pt1 | contig 17697 bp, 6 predicted proteins | sample SiratroredBW_FD_187528 | JGI IMG/M metagenome (GOLD analysis project Ga0209700, IMG submission 187528) | Root nodule microbial communities of legume samples collected from California, USA - Siratro red BW (SPAdes) (version 2) | ecosystem: Host-associated > Plants > Roots > Nodule | place: USA...
ATATATATATATATATATATATATATATATATATATATATATATATATATATATATATATATAATTTCTCTTTGATGAAATTCAAAATGATTAGTTTAGACTTTTATGTTTTTTTTTTATTATTATTTAAAAAAAGTTGTAGTTTAAGTCTAATCCTTAAATTTTACACTAAGATTCAAATAAAAAAATAAAATGACTATAAAATTAGAAAATTTTTCTCTTTTCTTAAGAAGTTAGTTTAGATTTATTCAGCTTATTTCATTTTCGGAAAATGCATAGGCCTAACCCATTAGGATTTGAAAAAAAAAATTAACTTATTATTCACACCTCTTTTTTTTTTTTTTCTCTCTTCACGCACTTTTCTCCCATTTGAGTCATTAGATGAATTTTCTGTTAACACACCTTTTTTTTATCTTTTTCTTTTCTCATCCACAATCCAATATCAATTTACAACTAGAAACACAGACAGGAGAAAAAGAAAAGGATAGGAAGGTATACCTTCATATGCAACAAAATATAACATGAATTTTTGCCTACTTCTTTTATTTATTAATTTAATATTAAAAATAATATATTATATTAATTTAAATTGGTAAATTAAGATAATTAAAATTAATTTTAATATATATTAATAAATTTAAAATATAAAAATAAAAATAAAAATAGAAAAAATCAACATATTTGAAGGCCCTACCTTTTAGAAGACGGAATCCAATTTTTAAGAACCAACCATCTACCAATTTAAAACAAAAGAGTCACAAATTCATAGCTCTACATCACAAATCTATCCTAAGACTTTAACTAAATATACTACAATATAAATCGTAATATATTTAGTTATAATAAAATTGTGCATAAAATATTAAATACAGCAAACTAATTAGTTAACAACATTTGATTTTGTTTTTACATAAAAGTTTCCCCATTTAGAAAGTAATCTTAATTGGACACAGATGTTGACATCCACGGTTTATACCATCATACAATCATTTCTATAAATAGAAGTGAAATAATTTTTTCCAATCTTATTAAAGACATCTTGGATTATTGAATGTAATTATTAACTAAAATTCAAACTTTATTCGGTACATAATAAAATCTCCATTAATTAGTTGTATTTAATTTAATTTTCTTATCAACCAAAAACCTAACCCGTTTACAAATTTGCGTAAAACAAAAAGACCCCCTAGCAATTTTGAGTCGCCTCAATTTGGATTGGGACAATAACAATTTTAACTTAAAGCAAAATTGATTATTGTTTTTAATTTTAATAAAATTTTATTTTTTTTATTTTTCATTTTTTCGAAATTAATTATTCTTCTGGTCTAATATATTATTAAAAAAGTAAGTTGTTTTAATAAAGTTATTTTAAAGTGATATATTTATTGTTGTTGTGTAAAAACATCTAACTGTGATGAGTGTGTGGAGGAAGAACGATTTTCTCTCCCCATAGTCACATAAATCTAATATTTTTGTACACAAAATATAAACAATAAATATTGAAATATTTTCGTTTATCTCAATAATGCGTTATTTTTATAGACCAAAAATATAAATATCAATATAATTCTTTTGAAAAAGGTAAAAAACCATAATATTAGTGTTTTATTAAAAATGAAATATTAGTTAATTTGGATTTTTAAAAGCTAAAACTATAATCATTTTGAACCACTACACAATAAATGGACACAAGAGCACCTAGTTAATTAGTTGGGTAGGATATGCGGAAAAACTTTCTAAAATTATTAATAAGAAAGTAACATATACAAATGTAACTCGTATATATTATTTTACGATTTAATTGTATTATTAATAAATATATTTATATTTATCAAAGTATAATAGAAAATTTATATTATAAATTTAAGAGTAAAACTACATAATTTTTATTTCACGGTATATTTTTATTTAATGACATTTTACAAAAGAATATTTCACAATTTTTATAAAAAGATTAATAATTTTATAATATAAAAATATAAAAACAAATTTGATTCAGATTTTATATTAAACAAAAATAAAAAGGAATCAAACTGCCAATGATCCGACTCACTTTTTAATAAAAATTTCAATCAAAACAAATGATAAATAGTTTTGAGTAGACTTTGTAAGAGAATTAAGTATTAAATAAAATTCCCTTCAAACTAGTTCAAAGAACAAAATAAATAATATTTTAATGTCATTAGAAAATAACCATATAATAATTCAATACATTAATATTTTAACCAATTTTTTTAACTTAAAATATTAATATTTATAAAAAAGGACGTATTTTTGTTTGAAGATGTGAAAAAATCATTTTTGAAGGAAAAATAAAAGACTTATATTTCACAGTTTCTGCAGAAACCCATATTTACTTGGCTATAAATATGGCTAAGTAGCTAACAATGCAATGCAACACTCCCTTTTATGTTCTAAATCTATCAATTCATGAGAAGAGATGATGAATACCATTCTGATTGTTCTATTTTGTGCTTTTGTTGTTTCCACTTCCCATGCTTCTAATCTGCAAGATTTCTGTGTAGCAGACCTCAAGGGTCCAGATAGCTCTAGTGGCTATCACTGCTTGCGTCTGATACAGTAACAACTCAAAACTTTAAGTACAGTTTTGGAGAACCCTTGACAGTCCAATTCAATGCCAAACTATACGCTGCCTCTGTTAACCAGTTTCCTGTTCTGAATGGTCTCGGCATTTCTGCATTTCGTGGAGAGTTGGAGAGAGATGGATTTGTTCCAGTGCACACACATGAATCCAATCAAATACTAATCATGCATCAAGGTCAATTAGATGTTGCAATCTTGACACCTGAAAGAGCTTATGTCAATACACTCAAACCAGGAGATCTCACGGTTTTCCCAAAAGGACTGCAGCATTATCTTGTGAATTCTGGTAAAGAAAAAGTCGTTGCTTATATCGCTTATAGTAGCCCTAACCCTCGTTTCAATTTTGTTCATCAAGCTTTATTTGCGAACAACGTCTCTACCAAGACCATCGCCCAAACTACCTTTCTTGACGAATCCCAAGTGAGGAAGCTCAAGGCTCGTTTCAATGGCAGCGGCTAATGTTTTCCTCATAATAAATAATCTTCTTTCTGCAATAAACTTGTTTGTGTTCATGTCTTCCTTCCAGTAATCATTGTCAGCAATAAACTGGTTTCACTTTTAGTTTCTGTGTTCAATTTTAATCTTAGCACATCTTAAATTCAACAATATGTATAATTGTTGAGTAACTATATAAAATATAGAAATATCATGGTCCGTTTATAAATTCTTAAGTTTGACTTGGTACAATTGACGCAATATTCAAATGTCTTAGGACTCTTAAGAATTAACACATAAACAAAATTCTCCCTTGGCCATTTTCAACTAAGTTCATTGCTTAAGAGTCAAGGAAAATATTACCTTAAACTGATTGATTTAACACATTTAGAAAATCAGACAATTGTTTATTATATATTTAAGAAGTTATGTTATACGTTAAATAAATTTATTTAACAATAATTTACCTTTAGATTGCACATTATATATACTTATTTTTGTATAAAAAATATTTTCCAGCATATAAATTATATTTTAGATTTATAATAAATACTCATATAAAGATATAATGTTATTTTTAATTATTATCAAATTTTTAAAAATAATTTAATTATGAATAAAGGTTAAAATGTATATTAAAAGAGATAAATACTAACAAAATATATTTAAGTTTTAAAATTAGATTTCTCTTATTCTTAAAGATAAATTTGAGTTATACTTTCAGGTTATTTTAACTTGATTTGGCATCGATTCATTAAAAAAATTATGGATTGTGTATTAATAATGATTTTTTATTCAATAAAAAGCATTTTATTTGTATTGATATAAAAATAAATAAATTATACAAATGGTTTTATGATATAATCTAATGTCAAATTATTATTTCTTAGATTTTGTCGATTTCTTATATCATTGATAATGTCAGAGCAAAAATTCAACACCATGGTATTTTGGTTTAATTGTTTAAATTAACAAGACATGAAATTATGTTTAACATTGATGAAAATCAATATGTTGACCATAAAAAGCACTATGTTGACCACTTAGAAAGATTGACTCTTTAAATTTGAAGATCATATTTACAAATTTTTTTTTTAATCTTGACATAGTCTTCTAAGTTTGTCCTAAGAAGTTATTCCAACACTCACCAACTCTTCTTACATAAGTTATTTATAACTATGACCCAGTTACCTATGTTATATGCTATAAAAAGTTTTGCTAACAAGATAAATATTTTCAATTATTAAAAAGATTGTGCAAAGAAGAGAAGAGGAGAGAAATTAATATTGCATGTGTCAATACCTAATTTCGTCCTAATAAATAAAATTTATTTCAGAAAAATGAAAAAAAAGTTTAATTAATATTTTAAAAATATTTAAAAAAGATGTTCAATTATTTTTTTAAAAATTAAAAGTGATAAAAAAAAGGATTTTAAAAAATACTAATATATATATAAATATAAAATAATTTATTTTTTAAAGAAATTTGTGATTAGTTTAGACTTTTATATTTTTTATTATTATTAAAAAAAATATTGTTTGAGTCTAATCCTTAGATTTTTACATTAAAATAAAAATTAGAAAATGTTCCTCTTTTCTTAAAAAGTTAGTTTATGTTTTCTTGATTTTTTTATTATGTTATTTCATTTTCAGAAAATACATCAGCCTAACCAATTAGGATTTGCAAAAACATGAGATTTACCGTTTACACCCTTTTTTTTTCTCTTCACGCACCTCTCTTCCATCTGGGCCGCCAAGCCAATCTTCTTCTCACATCCCTCTTTTCTCTTCATGCACCTCTCCCCCATTTGGGCCACCGGGCCAATCTTCTTATCACGCCCCTCTCTTCTCTTCACGCATCCCTCTCTCCCATTTGCGTCACCAGGTCAGTCTTATTCTAACACCTATCTCTTCTCTTCACGCACCCCTCTCTCCCATCTGGGCAACCAGGTCAATCTTTTTCGCAAACCCCTCTCTTCCCTTTACACATCCCTCTCCCATTTGGATCACTAGGCCAGTCTTCTTCTCACACCCCCATCTTCTCTTCACACACCCCTCTCTCTCATTTGGGCCACCAGGCCAGTCTTCTTCTCACACTTCTCTCTTCTCTTCAAGCACTCCCCTCTCCCATTGGGCCACCAGGCCAATCTTCTTCTCACACTCTTCTCTTCACACATCCCTCTGTTCCATTTGGACAACCAGGTCAGTCTTCTTCACGCACCACTCTCTTCTCTTCACACAGGACTCTCTCCTATTTGGGCCAACAGGCTAGTCTTATTTTCACACCATTGTCTTTTCTTCACGCATCCATCTCATCCATTTGGGCCACCAGTTCAGTCTTCTTCTCACACCCCTCTCTTGTCTTCACGCACTCTCTCTCCCATTTAGGCTATCAAGCCAGTCTTCTTCTCACACCTCTTTTCTTCACACACCCCCATAATCTCACTACTCTCTCTTCGATCTCCCCGTACACTATCATTTGCTCCATTGCCTTAGCCTTCACACACCAACCACCACCTTAACCTTCACATGCCAAAAGTTGTTGTACCACCTTTTTTTTTTATTTTTGTTGCAATACAAAGGATAATGCAGTACTCTCTCAGACAATATGTAATCGCACTTTCCTTCCACTTAGTTTTTTGTCTTCACACACAATGACCCTATTCATCCCTTCCTCTCTTTTCACTCGGTTCACACACGCAGTTTGCTCTCCTCTCATTCTCCAAAAGAGTTCACGGTCCAGAAACAACAAGTCATTTACTTTGAAACACTCACAACTCTAAAAGAGATAACTTAAGAACAATAAGGAAGGCCAATGAGGAGCAAGCCATAATAAAAGTATATAGAGGTGAAGAACAAAGTCTCAAAGAGGTTCTTACTACTTTGTCTCTATCTCTATTTGTTCTTCTTACTTCATTTTCAATCAAGTGCATTCACTATGCATTACTATGTGCCTACTCACACACACACACAACACTCTGATTTCTTCACACAAAAACTATAGAAAAAATACTTCCAGTATTTCATCCCTTTCTTTTCTCATCCACAATCCAATAAAAAATTACAACCAGAAACACAAAAAAGAATAAGAAATAGATAGATAGATTATTCACGTATACCTTCATTTGCATTTCATAGTGTATGATTCCATATTGCTCATTTTGCTATTCCATCATCATCCAAAACCAATAGCATTAAAAAAGGTAAAAGAAAAATGAAATAAATAGAGGAAATGAGTGAGGGAGTAGCCACCTTCCCCAATCTCAACACCCATTATCCAGGGTCCAAACCATAGTCCTCTAAGTCTTCCCCCACCTTCCACTTCCAACCACATTCTAACCTCAACTAGTTTAACCGCGTATCGTCGTCGCTAATAACTTCGAGGTGGCTATTGGTGACTTCCAATCCAATCCCCTAACAGTCCAACCCCACATCCCTGGTTTCACCCACCAAAGAAGACCCAAACAAACTAACAACTAGTAAAAAAAAAGGCAACAACCCTAACACTGCCACCAAGAACACCACCTCCTCTAACTACTCTGTCTCTGCCTTCCATGCTCTCTCCAAGTCTTCCATGTTCTCTACTATTTAATTTTATTATTTAAAATATTTTCATACGAAAATACAATAAATAATTCATTTAAATATAAAGATGTCGCACGTGTTATGCGATATTTAACACGAAAATTCAACAATAATGGTCACTTGAGTATTTATATGGTTGTCCGCATCATCTGATATTCAATACCATTTTGTAAAAATTAAACAAAATCTCCAAATAAAGTTCACATAAATAATCAACACTATCGGTGAAAGGTTTACATTGTCTTCGCTAACTGTATGAATTATCAAGAGTAACATGATTAGTTGCTCTCACTATCTTGAACTCTAAATTTTATAAAATCTTAAAAAATATTTCAAAAATCCTAAAAGTATTAAAATTCAAATACTAATTTTTTTAAATATCAAATCTTTAAAAATAAAAAAAATATAATATTTTCAAAAATTAAATATACAAAATAAAAAAATATAAACACCACAACAAACAAATTTCTATCTAGAACTACATGAACCATGATTTTTTATAGTGGATGAAAAGTCAATCCTTGTCGGGGTCCCAAAACAAAAAAAAATATATTTTCTTTGTTTTTACCTGTATTTTTGTTTCTTTTTGAAAAAAAAAATTAACATTTAAAAAAATCACACTCCTTTTACTCATTTAATTAAAGGTACCGTCTTAGGACAAGCGTTATGGGTGTACTAATACCTTCCCAACCTTTAACCGATTACAGGACTCTAGTTCCGGATTCGAAGATGATAGCCTTATCTTCGATTTTTCCATATTTTTCTATTAATGAACTCCATTTTGTTTTTCTTTTAAAGAAAATCTATCTTTCTTTCGCCCCATCGTTACCTCGGTTGCGACAACATGTCATGCATTTAATGTTTCTCAACATAAAAGTTCACTAGACGATAGCAAAGAAGAAGATGATGAAGATAGTTCAAAGCTACTCAATAACCCAAAAAGGCACTTTTTTGTGAGCCTATAAGAAGAGAGACTTCAATGTGAAGAACAGAGAAGTGAGTCATAATTCTACTAAAATATTTTGTAGCCTAAATCTTTATAAGAACATAATGTTTGTTTATTTTTGCATACTAGTAAAGGGAGCTTAAACATTGCACATGTTGAAAGATGCAACCCTCTTTAATGAGCAAAAGTAGTGATTTGTTGATCTTTCAGATCTTATAACTGTATTGAGCCAAGAGTGGCTTGAGTGAAGAATACTTTGTGGTTCAGTCAAAAGTGACTCAAAATTTTTAAATTAAGTCATAAGTGGTTGGTGTTAAGAATATTCAATGTTAGTCAGGAATGACATGATCAAATAACGTTATTTATACTTCCTAACGATAGTCTATATAAAAGAAACTTCACTAGTTGGTTATATGTCTATGTAAAGAATATAGGACTTGTATAAGAATTATATTTGGTTGGTGGCGCAGGAAACATCTTGGCAGGGAAGCTTGAGGTGCAAAGTGTTTAGAAAGAACTATGAAGAAGTAACAACTGCACAATACACTGGAATGTTTCTTAAAGACTGAATATGACACCTTCTCACTATTTTCTTAATTCTATTAAGTCTGTATTTTCCTACCCCTCTTTTTTTTGTTGTAGTGGTATTCTATATGAACAACACTGTAAATTTTGGAGATAGTAAATATTTTGCTTTGAAATGGGATTTGGAGCGGATGCTAGATTTGGTATATGAAATGGTATGTCTTTTGCGATGAGGATATATAGGACCAATAATTTTGGTATAGGATACTCATTTTTTCACTTTTTGGGATTTGTTTTTGTGTAAATAGGTTTTCGGGTATAAGCTTATTACCTCCATTTTATTTATATTTTTTTATTGTTAACGTAGCCTACAACAAATAAACTAATATAAAAATATTATATAAATATTCTTTTTTATATCTGTATACATTATATGTTATTTATATAACTGACCTAAAGATAGTGAAGTGTTTAGATAGAACATGCAAATAAAAGTTGTTCATTCAGTTAAAATTTGAATCTATTATCTCTAATATATTATAGGATACTTGAAAAAATAAAGAATTTCCTAGAATACAATTTAATTCTCTCTTTCGTACCTGTATATATTTTTTTTCAAAGATAATTTTTTTTAATTATTTGACAATATTAAACTCATTGATTTTGTTTTTATAAGATTTATGCAATAAAATATAACATGAATTTTTACCTACTTCTTTTATTCATTAATTTAACTATAAATAATATTAAAATTAATATATTATATTAATTTGATTTGGTAAATTTATATAATTAAAATTAATATTAATATATATATATATATATATATATATATATAATAAATTTAAAATATAAAAATGAAAAAAAAAATTAACATAGTTGAAGGTCCTACCTTCTAGAAGATGGAATTCAATTTTTAAGAACCAACCACCTACCAAGTTAAAACAAAAGAGTCATAGATTCATAGCACTACACATCATCACAAATTTATCCAAGACTTTAACTAAATATATTACAAAATATATATATAGGCATTTAATTTTGTTTTCTTGACGTCCAGAGTTTGCACTACCATCATACAATCATTTCTACAAATAGAAGTAAAGAGAAAATGTGGATTGTGGAAATAATTTTTTCCAATCTTATTAGACATCTTGGATTATTGAATCTGAATATTAACCAAAATTCAAACTTAATTCGGTACATAATAAAAATCTCATTAATTAGTAGTATTCAATTCAATTTTTTTATCATCCAAAAACCTAACCCGTTTACAAATTTGATAAAAACAGAAAGGATCCCCTAACAGTTTTGAGTCCGCCTAAATTTGGATTGGGAAAATAACAATTTTAACTTAAAGCAAAATTCATTAATGTTTTTTATTTTATTAAGAAAGACTAAATATTATGTGGAAAAATTTTTCTAAAATTATTATTGAGAAAGAAACATATATAAATTAACTCTAATATATTATTTTACGATTTAACTATATTATTAATAAATATATTTATATTTATCAAAGTATAATAGAAAATTTATATTATAAATTTTAAGAGTAAAACTACATAGTTTCTTTCACTATAAATTTAATAACCTTTTACAATAAAATATTTCACAATTTTTATAAAAAAGATTAATAATATTATAATATAAAAATATAAAAACAAATTTGATTCAGATTTTATATTAAATAAAAATTAAAAAGAATCAAATTTCAAATTATTCAAATCACTTTATAATAAAAATTTCAACCAAAACAAATGACAAATAGTTTTGAGTAGACTTTGTAAGAGAATTAAGTATTAAATAAAATTTCCTTCAAACTAGTTCAAAGAACAAAATAAATAATATTTTAATGCCATTAGAAAGTAACCATATAATAATTCAATACATTAATATTTTAACCAATTTTTTTAACTTAAAATATTAATATTTATAAAAAGGACGTATTTTTGTTTGAAGATGTGAAAAAATCATTTTTGAAGGAAAAATAAAGGACTTATATTTCACAGTTTCTGCAGAAACCCATATTTACTTGGCTATAAATATGCCTAAGTAGCTAGCAAGGCAATGCAACATTCCCTCTTATGTTCTAAACCCTTCAATTCATGAGAAGAGATGATGAATACCATTCTGATTGTTCTATTTTGTGCTTTTGTTGCTTCCACTTCCCATGCTTCTAATCTGCAAGATTTCTGTGTAGCAGACCTTAAGGGTCCAGATAGCCCTAGTGGCTATCACTGCTTGCCGTCTGATACAGTAACAGCTCAAAACTTTAAGTACAGTCTTGGACCACCCATTACATCCAAAGGCGTATTTGTCAAGGAGTTTCCTGTTCTCAATGGTCTTGGCATTTCTGCAGCACGTGGTGTGTTTGAGAGAGATGGATTTCTTCCAGTGCACACACATGCAGCCAATGAAATACTAATCCTGCATCAAGGTCAATTAGATGTTGGAATCTTGACACCTGAAAGAGCTTATGTCAATACACTCAAACCTGGAGATGTTACGGTTTTCCCAAAAGGACTTTACCATTATCTTGTGAATTCTGGTAAGGAGAGAGCCGTTGCTTATATCGCTTATAGTAGCCCTAACCCTCGTTTCAATTTTGTTCATCAAGCATTATTTGCCAACGATGTCTCTACCAAGACCATCACACAAACTACCTTCCTTGACGAATCCCAAGTGAGGAAGCTCAAGGCTCGTTTCAATGGCAGCGGCTAATGTTTTCCTTCTAATAAATGATTCTCTTTCTACACTAAACTTGTTTGTGTTCATGTCTTCCTTCCAGTAATCACGGTCAGCAATAAACTGGATTTCACTTCTCCGTTTGTATGTCCAATCTTAATCTTATACCATATCTAAATATAAAATGTCAAAATGTTTGGAAGAATGTACTCTTTACATTTTATAAAGGAAAACATCATTTGACATCATCTTCGTTTTAAACAATCATTTGACCTCTCTTCTAACAATACAATATTATTCAAGTGATAAAAATATATATAAATAAAATTTTGAAATAAAATAATATTGTGTATAATTGTTGAGTAATTATATAATAAAATATAGAAATATCATGGTCCATTTATAAATTCTTTTAAGTCTGACTTTGGTACAATTGAGGCAATATTCAAATGCCTTATGACTCTGAAGAAATTAACAGGTAAACAAAATTCACCCTTGGCCATGTTTCTACTAAGTTCATTGCTTATGTCAACTTGTTGATTTAACACTTTTAGAAAATCAGACAAATGCTTATGATATTTAGGGTTCAGGGTTTAGTCACCAACCGTTGTCTTTTAAGTCTTATTCTACCTTTTACTTCCAATCACATTCTAACCCCAATCAGTTTAACTACGTATAGCCGCCGCTAATGAATTTGAGATGGTTTATGCAATGCCCTCAACGGTCCAACCCTGTATCCACGCTTTAACCTAAAAAAAACTCAAAAAAAACTAACCAGCAAAAAGAAAAACAACAATCCTAACACCGCAACCATCAACAACAACACCTCCTCTTACTACTCTACCACCAACAACAGCACTTCTCTGACTACTCCGTCTCTGCCTTCCAGGCGCTCTCCACGGAATACATTTAGTCTCTAGGATTTAATTCTATTATTTAAAACATTTTCATAAAAAAAATATAATAAATAATTCATTTAAATATCAAGATAGACTTACGCGTTATAGGATATTTAACATCAAAATTCAACAATAACGATCATATTTGTATGATCGTCAGATGATATTAATACCATTTTCTAAAAATTTAAAAAAAAATTTAAATAAAATTCACAAAAACGATCAATAGTATCGTTGAATGGTTTATACCGATTGTATGAAACTTATTCAAAGTATCATAAATAGTTACTCACACTAGAACTCTAAATTTTATAAAATCCTGAAAAACATTAAAATTTTAAAAAATCTTAAAAATGTCAAATTTTCAAATACTAGTTTTTTAAATATCAAATCTATAAAAATAAAAAAAATCAAAATAGAAAATTTCAAAAAAAAAAAATATAAACACCACAGCAGACCATTTTCTATCCAAAACTACATCAACCCTAATTTTCTAAATAGGAGTATGATCAATCCTTGTCGGACCCGAAAAGAAAATAGTTTCTTTTTTCACCTGTATTTTTGTTTCTTCTTGGAAAAAGTAAAAATTTTAAAAATCACACAACTTTTACTCATTTGATTAAAGTACTATCTTAGGACGAACGTTATTGGGTGCTAATAGCTTTTCCATACGTAATTGACTTTCGAACCCTAAATCCAATTTCGAAGATGATAGCCTTATCTTTAGTTTTTTCATAATTTTTCATGATAAACTATGGTGGTGACTCTATTTTATTTTTTCTTAAAGACTGAACGTGGAACCTTCTCATTATTTTCTTAATTCTGTGTATTTCCCTGTTCCTCCTTTCGTGGTAGTGGTATTGTGTATGAACAACACTGTAAGTTTTGGAAATGGTAAATATTTTGTTTTGAAACAAGGTTTGGAGGCAGACACTAGATTTGGTGTATGGGATGATATGTCTTTTGTGATGAGCACATATAGTGTCAATGATTTTGGTATAGGATGACCATTTTCTAACTTTTTAAGACTTTTTTGTGTAAATAAGTTGGGGTATTTCAGAGGATATGAATATAAGGCTTCTACGAATTTTTTATTTCTAAAAAGGTTTTGCCTCTGTTTCACATGTTTTGAATTTTCCAATGCCATTTTTTGTGTAAATTTGTTTTGTCTTGCTTCTATATAGTGCTTTTAAGTTCAGAAAAAAAAAATTCAAGGCCAAAATACCTTGTAGAAAAAATTTAATAAATAAAATAGTCACTACTACCAATCATTATAGAATTTTGTTTTCATTTTATAATCTATTCTAAAACCCTTCCTATGTTTCCTTATTGTGTGCATAATTTTCTTGTTATATTTAATTTCTTGTTTTGTGTCTTCTAAAATTCTCTTCCAGTTTTGTCATATATAAAATCTTCTTGAGTTTAGCAACTTCTAAATTAAGCTTTTCCTGACTTTACACTTCTTGACCTCTTGAGATAGAAGAATTTCTTGGCTTACGAATTTTTGTGGATGGTTATCTAGCATTCTTAGGTAGCATCTAGAGGAGGAAGAGCTTGTTAAGGAGATTCCTCTTTAGAGAGTTTAAGACAAGTGGAACTCTCAAGACAAAAGTGAGGAACAATAGAGTAAAACACCAAAAGTCACAAAATAAAAGGCAAAGAGAATCAAATTTTGTAAAAAAAACTTGCCATAAAATTTTATGTATTTCACTTAAGTATTAGTAAAACATTTTTTTTGTTTTGATTGTGTTGGGAAAATACATAAAAGAGAATCCCAACATGAACATTGTGATAGTGAAAGATGATTAGAAAGTGAAAGTGTGTCAAGGGGCCCCAAGTGTCACTTGTACTTTCATATAGGACACAACTAGTTTTATTCTTTTTCTTATGCGTATTACTTTCTTGAATTTAGTTTTACTTTGTTCATTAAATTTCCTTATGTCTCTATGAGAACTAGGATCCAAAAATAAAAGCACCTAAACGTTAGTAGACATTTCTTTGGTCTTTAGGATCACGAGAGCATACACCATTTAGGAAAAACTATTTTGAAGTTTTTTTTAGAGATGATGTGGAAGAGGATTGAGGAATGCTCAGGCTAGGAAAGACTTAGTACTTAAGTTGAACAAGTGACACACCTATCTTTCTTAGGAGTCTACTCATAAGTCTTTCATTTCTATTTCTTGTTGGAAACTTTACCAAAAGTATAAAAACTTTTTTTGTGAAAACTCTTTGTTCACTCAATCTTTTTGTTGATTTTTCTAAAATCTTTTTAAAAACCTTTTGAAAACAAAATATGAATGACCATGCTTCCTCTAGTTCTCAAGCAAGTATGAAAAAAAATGAGAGAGATTGGGTAAGAGAGAAGTTTGGGGAGACAAAAATAGAGATCCTTAAAATAAGAGAAAATAATAAAAGAATGATGCAGGCTATGGAAGATATGAGAATGATGATGGCAAAAAAAGAAAAAAAATAGTTAAAGGTCAAGAAGAATAGAGAGAAATTATGGAGATTTTCCTTCACATGAAGAATTCTCTGATATTAGTCGTCATAATGAAGATCTTCAACAACAACCTTTAAGGCAGCATAGGAAAAGAGAACATCATTGGGACCCTTATTACCAAAGAAAAGAAGGGGTTTGTAGTAATTATTGTTATAAGAACTCCTATCAGCCATCCCCTAGATATATGATCATAAAAGTCATTTTCATTCTATAGAGCCTAAAACAGAACTCTCTTCTTTCTACGGACATAAAAATGTTTAGGAATATTTAGAATGGGAGATGAAGGTAGAGAAAAATTTTAAATTCCACCTAGTAGATGAAATTAGAAGATTATTCATGGCTATTTTAAGTTTTCAAGAATACACCACGTCTTTGGTGGAAACAAAGAGAACATGATGTTTCAATTGGGAGAAAATTTAAAATATTGAATTGGAAAGAGTTGAAGGTGTGCATAATAAGAAAATTGGTTTCGTCTTTCTATGAGAAAAAAAATAGAGAAGAAATTAAAGGACTTATCAAATAAGGAATGTTTTAGAAGGACAAAAAGACTTTATAATAAGAGAAAAAGAATTTAAAGAGAAATTGCAAGCTCTTATCATACAAAAAGAACAGAAAGCGAAGAAACAAAGATAAGAGAAAAAGAGGAGAGAAAGAGAAGAGAAAAAGAGAAAGGGATGAAGAGAAAGAAAAGGAGAGAGAAAGGAAAAATCTTTGTCTAAAGCTAAATCAAACATTGATAAAATTATAGATAAACCATGTGAGGAGTTGCATGAAGTAAAAAATTTGTCTGGAGATGAATTAGAGAATGACATAAAATTCTCCATAGACAACCCTTGTCAGGAGATACTTAAAGAAAAATATATGATTCGGGCTAAAATAGACATTGATATGAAAGCTCCTCAAAATAAAAGCTTTGCGAAGACTGATCATGGAAAGACAATTTACTTCAGTAAAAAATCAACTCTATCAAACTTTCCCCCTTAGAACCTTGCTTGTCCTCAAGCAAAGGTAACTTGGAATAGATCAAACTACTTAGCAACAATGTAGCAACTCAGTGATAAATTCACACAATCATTTTAGAGATCAAACATGTATGCTTATGTTTAAATCAATCAAAAAAAGGAAAAATGTTTCCCTGTAAAGAATCAATTATGGTGCTAACAACTAAAGGTCATTCCTCACCATAAAAAAGTGTTCAACTTAAGCTCACTAGTGTCTCAAGGTATTATGTGTCTCTCTTTTATCACTAACTTCCCGTAATTTAACTTTACTTTTTTTTGTTTCAAGAGCCAACATTCTTCAAAAGCATGCAACATCTCAAGGACTTTTATTGGGTTGTAATGTGATTGGGCTAAGAAGAAAAATGGTTTTTCTGGATAATCAAAATACTTAAAGCAAAAAGAGAAATCTAATAAATTCAAATTTCAAAAGTTCTACCCCCTCATTTCAGAACTAGACTTTTTCCCAACATTAACGCTTCCTGCACATTAATTCAAACATTTTTTTAAATTAAAGATAGGATGACAAATCTCTATCCTTTTCTGAATTACACTTTGTAGCCCTTTAAATAACTTCCCCCAAACTTGAATCGCATTAAGGATCGTGATTTCCTTGCTCTCTCTACCCAAAGTGAGGTAGTCAATTAATTCTTACAAGGATAAAGGGTTCAAGGATAAAAAATAATTTCTTTTAAAGTTCAATTGGGTATGTCGCAACTGGGGTCACGACAGGGACGACAAAAGAAAATGTTATTTTTTTAAAACAGAGGAGTTGCCACCATAGTTTATTATGGAAAAACTATGGAAAACCAAAAAAAATTGATAAAGCGTGAAAACCGAATTTTGGGTCCGGGAGTCGGTTACGTGTGGGGAAGGTATTAGCACCCCACAACATCCGTCCTAAGACGGTACCTTTAATTAAATAAATAAAATGAGTGTAATTTTCAAAATGTTTATTTTTCCAAAAAAAAATGAGACAAAACAAAGATAAAAACAAACAAAAATATTTTTTTTTATTTTTTGAAAGGGCTCGACAAGGTTTGACCTTGCTCCTAGGTATCTCCATCAGGAATAGAGAATCAGGGTTACGTAGTTCTTTGAATAAGATTGTTTGTCAGGTTGATATTTTTATTTGTGACATTTTTGTAATTATTTTTTTTATATTTGATATTAAAATAATTTATTTCCAAAGTTTCATATTAAATATCGCATGACGCATGTGGTCATTTGATATTTATGAAACATTTGGAATAATAATATTAAATATCGTATGACGCGTATGGGCATTTGATATCTAATATTATTAAAAAAATAATATTCCAAAATTTTATTTCTAAAGTTTATATTAAATATCGTATGACGCATGCGACCATTTGATATTTAAAAACTTTAGAATAATAATATTAAATATCGTATGACGCATGTGGCCATTTGATATCTAACATCATTAGAAAATATAATATCCCAAAATTTTATTCCTAAAGTTTTATATTAAATATCGTGTGACGTGTGCGACCATTTGATATTTAAGAAACATTTGGAATAATAATATTAAATATCGTATGACGCGTGTGACCATTTGATATTTAACATTATTAGAAAATATAATATCCCAAAATTTTATTTCCAAAGTTTTATATTAAATATCGTATGGCGCGTGCGACCATTTGATATTTAAAAAAAAAAACTTAGAATAATAGTATTAAATATCGTATGACACATACAGCCATTTGATATCTAACATTATTAGCAAATATAATATTTCAAAAATTTATTTACAAAATTGTAGTATCCTAATTTAATTTTTATTAAAATAATACAAAATAATAATAATTATAACATAATAAAATAAAAAGATAAGACATGCAAGATATAAGCTTAAAATATGGAGGTACACAAATAAAAAAGGTTGTAGTTTTAGGCTGGCCCTTCAGGCCCAAAATCATTTTTTTTTATTATTTTTTTAGGTTGGTGGTGTAATAGTAATGTGGGGGGTACGAATAGTTTTTATTATTTTTTTTTACGTTGGTGGTGCAATAGTAATTTGGAGGGTCGAATAATTTTTATTATTATTTTTTAGGTTGGTGGTTCAATGGTAATGTGGGGGTTGCGAATAGGAAAGCCCCAACTCCACAACCTTAGGCCATCATCACCTTAACCCTAAGCCACCACCACCTTTCTCCAAACCCATGTTAGATCTACCAATCCAAAATGGCAGCGGCAACGGCGAAGAAGGAGTGGCGGTGGTGCAACGGGGGCGGCACGGGAAGAACGGCGGGTGACGACGGAGGTTCTTTTGAGGCTGTTTTGGAGTGGTTTTGGGAGCACAAAATACAGAGAAGAATGTATAGAAGATGATAGATTTTTTTTATTATTTAAGAAATAAGAATTTAAAAAAAAACAGAATGCCATAAAGAGCAAAAGGAACCCATTTTTTTATTTTTTTATCTTTATATAAAATGAAATGATGAAAAAATAAAAAAACATCACACGAAGATAAGAACACAGGTCTTACAAA
>Ga0209700_106606_pt1 | contig 17687 bp, 9 predicted proteins | sample SiratroredBW_FD_187528 | JGI IMG/M metagenome (GOLD analysis project Ga0209700, IMG submission 187528) | Root nodule microbial communities of legume samples collected from California, USA - Siratro red BW (SPAdes) (version 2) | ecosystem: Host-associated > Plants > Roots > Nodule | place: USA...
TTGTATTTATTAAAATATATATATATATATATATATATATATATATATATATATATATATATTTAAGAGAGTGCATTTACTTTGTATTTATATTTTCTTTTTCTTGTTGTATTTCCAGCTTCGACTTGATGTCTTTTATATAATTTCATGAAAGAAGACTATTTGAAAACTTGGAATACAAGAGCTAATGTTTTGCACAAAATGATTCTCATAGAACCTTGTCTTCTTCGTTGTAGACGCTTTGTGGAAACTTCTGATCTAAATTTAATTATGTACTTTTAAGATTGAATATGCTTATAAAAACAATTAAAAGCAACATAATAACTAGTTATCAAAGTAGATAAAATTATAATCAACGCTACAAGAAAGATCATCATTACATACTGCCAAAATCCGTATGTAATTTTAATTTACCTATGGATTACGTACGGCCAAAAATCTATAGGTAATGCTTACATGTGGATTTCAAAATCTGTAGGTTACCTGCGGTAAAATCTATATGTAACATTTGTACGTAATTACATATACATTAGATCATGGGGTGAATTATGTTTATTTCCTTGTGGTTGTTCATTTTGTTGTTGTTCGTTTTATTGGTGACCATCTTGTTATAAAAAAAATATGTTGGGTAGCTGCAGTTGTTGGAGGGGGTAGGTACTAAAGGATTGCACCAATAAATGCCTAAAAGGATTGGAACTAGAAGTACATATGACAAATTTGCTCCTCACTAGTGGACAAGCGATCCTCACTAGTTACAAGTCATTGTCTCAGATGATCAATCTCTTTAGATTCAACTTGCTTACTAGAACATGCTTGTGTCTGCTGCATGAAACTTTCAACAATTTCATCATGAGGATCGATGTGCCCAATTCCATATACTTGACCTTTGTATCTTCCATCGACAACCTCTAACCAACATCTATGTTTTAGTTTTTCCTCTTCAGCAAGGTCTAAGGGACTGCATAAAAGTAGACTCAGATAATACTTGAGAATATCTACTCTGAAAATCTTTTTGCAAAGATAAGATAGTTTTTTTATATAAATAGTAAATTTTTTTTTGTCAAATGCAACGAAAGAAACTCACATGCGTCCGCCTAGCTTGATCATTGACAAATTCTCCAATGCTCTTTCTTATATGTGTCTATTGAAAAAATTCATTTACATGCATTGAGTGACCCAATTCATATGTCTAAAAAAAAAAAGATTTCAAAGTAAAGAATTAGTAAATAATTATTGGATCATAATTGGACAGAACACATATTCAAGAATTCATACATACGTACGGCGTGTTCATGCACGCTAATGGATCCTCGCGTGTGCAAATTGCCACCTTTATCGGATAGATGATTTTTCAAGGTTGTTTGACACTTAGATCGGTAGATAGACATTCCATTTTTCTAGGATACATTTCTAGAAATTATTTCATTCGATTCGGGCTTCTTACCATCTTGTCTAGCAAGTTTAAACTATAACAAGGATTATTACACCCCCCTTCTTCTCTTTGGTAATGAAAGTCCTTAGATGTTTTCTTTCTTTATTTAAACCCTCATTATGCTTATCTTTCTTTCTCATCATTCTCTCCATCATCATCCTCATTTCTTCCAAAGCATTATTTATGTTATCATCCACTATCTCAGTTAATTTATTCTCTATTTCGCTCAATTCCTCTCTTACCCATTCTCCCTCATTACTTCTCATACTTGCTTGAACATTAGAGGAAGCATGGTCACTCATATTTTGTTTTCAAAAGGTTTTCACAATGATTTTTAAAAAAATCAGCAAAAGATTGAGTGACGAAAGAATTTTCGCAAATGAAATTTTTTTATGCTTTTGGTGAAGTTCGTAACAAGAAATAAAATGAAAGGCTTCTGAGTAGACTTCTAAGAAAGAGAGGTGCTTGGAAAACTTAAGTGTCAAGTCTTTCCTAGCCCGAGTGTTTCCCAGTCCTCTTCCACATCATCCCTTAAGGAAACTTTAAAACAATTTTTCATAAATGAGTGTGCTCTCATGATCCTAGAGACCAAAAGGAAGGTTTACTAATGTTTAAAAACTTTTGACTTTGGATCCTAGTTGTCATAGAGACTTAAGAAAAGTAAAATGACAAGGTAAAATAAAAATAAGAAAAGTAAGACAAATAAAGGAAGCACGTAAAATTAGCCGTGTCCTATATGAAAGTGCAACTGATACTTAGAGTCCCTTGACACACTTTCACTTCTACTTGTCTTTCACTATTACAAAGTTCAAGTTGTGATTGCTTTTTAGTGGACACAACAAAACAACAAAATTGTTTTACTAATATTCAATTACAATACAAAAATTCCATGACAATGATTTACAAAAGAGGTTCTTTCACTTTTGCTTTGCTTGATACTCTTGGTATTTTCAATCTATTGTTCCTCACTTTTGTTTTGAGCCTTCCACTTGTTTAGACTCGTCAAAGAGGATCTCCTTTGACAAGCTTCTCTTTATCCAAGATGCTACCTAAAAATGTTAGAAAACCATCCACCCAATTTCACAAGTTTGAGGATTTTTCCATCTCAAGAGGCCAAGAAACATAAAATCAAGAAAAAAATCAAACTAAAAATGGTTAAACTCAAGAGGGCTATTGTGTATGACAAAACTGAATGAGTATTTTAAAAAACACAAAACAAGAAATTAAGGCTAGTAAGAAAATTAGGCACACAAAAAGGAAATTTATGAATGGTTCTAGAGTCGATTGCAAAAAGTAGGAAAAAAAATAGTAACTAGAGTAATCTAGTTGTAGTGACTATTTTATTTATGTAAATTTTTTTACAAGAAATTTGAAATTAATTTTTTTTTAACTCAACAACATAATACAAAACAAGTTGTAACAAATTTGCATAGAAAATAACACTAGAAAATTTAAGACAGTTGCTAAACCAAGAGCATTTAGTGAACAAAGCAACCAATTTTTTAGCACCTAACATTCATGCTTGTGTATCTTTTTCATTTTTTTAACTACGAATTTGAATGTGATTTTTTAACCGTATTTTCTTAGCATCTTAAGGTGCTCTCACAAAAACCTTTACATCAATAAGATAGGTATATTGTTGCAATAAATTTTCCAAACCAGTGTAGTTTACAAAACAGTTTTAGGAAAATTGAAACCTAGAGCAATCCAACGAGTTTGAACATAACATCAAGACATAATAGAAATCCAACTTTTAATAACTTGTTAATGATCTAATAACAAGCTTAAGAACTCAAAATCATAAAAAGAAAAACACACAAAGCTTAGTTTACACCAGACATTTCATTAAACACACAAAAGACACATAATATAGACATTTCATCAAACACCTCCTGAACTAGTTTCTAATCATGGAGTTTACGATATAATTGAAAAAACATGACTTAGAACATAACAAGAACATATTATAAACTTGAAAAATACCAAAACTTAAAAAGATTCAACCAATTAAAATCAATAAAATACAGAAAATAACAAGAACATCTCTTATTTTTGTAGTTTTGGACGGTTTAAGGAAGAACAAGGTGTTTAAACCGATTAAATTAAAACAAATGATTAAAACAATGAAAAATTTCAAGACATGAAAAACAAATGATGAATTAAACAGTTTAATGACAAAAAATTGGAAGAAACACTTGTCTCTTAAATAACCTAAGCTTTGATGCCAAATTATGCAATTATAGCTTCAATTGCATCTTCATCCTTGCTTCTTCCAAGATTGCGCGATGATGTTGTTGTTTCAAGATGATGCAGTGAAATTCGTGGATTTTTGGACATGTGAGATGGATTAGGAAGTGAAAGAGAGTGAGGTTAGGCCAACACTCTTAAGAGAAAACTAAAAAGAGTCTTGAAAATTGAGACTACTCTAGAAAGAGCTTCTAGAACAAGAAGAGACATTTGGACAACACTTCAATTCTTATTTATTAAAAAGCTTAATTTTTAATTACAAGAGTCACCTATTTATACACTAAAAGATGACTCATCTTGCAAGTTTATCAAAAACTCTCCAATAGAAGCTTAACAAGTGGCAAGCCGTGAGTGGAGAGGATCCTCTCCATTGAGAGAGAGTGTCATTTGAGAAAGGTAACTTGCAGCCCAAGCTTTAAATACTCCCCAATGAGAGATGAACAAGGGGCCAAAAAAGCTAGTAGAATAAGCTCTCATGCGACACCTACTTAGAATGTCATGTGGTGCATTCTTTGACACATCTTTCCTAGGTTGTGCTTTCTTGGAGGCCTCTTTCAGAGGTTGTTGTCCACTTGTTTTTATGGGCTTCAAGTCCCAAAATCCTACAATACTTGGCCCAAAATAAATTTTACGCTACTTTATACAATTTTTACAAATAGAGGTCTTGTTATCTTGAACCTCCAAAATCTCTAGAGTGGTATTTTCTTATTTTGAATTTGGGCCCAAAAGTTTGTTTGGAGACCCAATCAAGCCCAATCAAGCCCAATCTCCTTATCAAAGCTCTAACTCAAAGACCTCTTTATTCTTGTCTGCAATATTGAAAATGGGTTTGCATCACAATGTATAACAAAGTGTGTGGTAGAGAGAGGTAGACACAAATTTATACTAGTTCACCCCCACAACTAAGGTTATGTCTAGTCTACTTAAGCAAACCGCTTTAGAGCTTTTACTAAAATGAGTTTTAATACCTTTCCAAGACAAGTATTCTACACCTCTTCAGGCACGAGTTTTAACACCTATCCAGGAAAACATTGGATTAATAGAAGAAGGATTAAAGCCTTGAAGTTAAAAGAGCAATTGACGCAAAACAGGCCTGACGAAAAAAAACCTAATATTGGCCTGAGCAAACCCAAGAGTTAGAGGATGGAAATGCACCCGATACCTACGCTTATGCATTCCAATTGTTGACAAAAATAATAAAATATATCTTAAATTTGTTTTCCAAAACAATCTAAATTATAAAATTATCCCCGAGTCTAATTTTGTTCTAATTGTAATTATTGTCTCGTATTACACAAATCCTTTGGGAAAGAACTATAGATTTATTACTTGCTACATTTGCGACTGTTGCACTTCCATCATCATTAGCGAAATAGGTTAACAACATGAGACACTAATTTCAGGTCACCACGATTCTACAATATCAAATGAATTTCACTTCATAATTCGAGTCTAAAAAATAACACAGTCATCTCAATGCATGAATGTTAATATTATTACTTACCATAACATTTCATAATTGTTTTAGCTATATGGTCCTTGTAACTAACAAACAATGATCTATCCACTGACCTTCCAGGATAAGCTTCATCCTATACTATATGTGCCTCCTCAATTACCACATTTTCTTCAATGTCATCACATTTGACAATGTTATTAACACCACCCCACTCCCTGCGTCTACTTGGACGTACACGATCAATTTGAAAACCTCTTTCTCTAGTTTTTATCATGTTGCTCTCTCTATATACATATAAAATTAACATTTAACAACTCAAAACAACCAAATATAACAAAAATACTAAAAAAAATCCATATTTCCATAAGAAGCCTATTATGAAATATATTCCAAAAATATATTTTGAAATGTTTATTCTAAAATTCAAATCATCTTCCATCCTCCCTTATGATAGAAACTAAATTATGAAATTCTTCCAAATTCCATTTTTTAGAACATAAAAGAACACATGAACATGAGAATTAGGAATGACAATCCACATTTGAAAAAGATGAAAAAGAACAACCAAAAATGAACAAGAAACCAATGTAATTAAACCAAGCATACACAATTCCAATATTTAAAGTAAGAGGATCAACATGATGAGAGCACAACACAACCGAAATCATACACACACTTATGGAGAAGGATGAGAAGAGAAACCTAAATTTTTATTATAAACTCTAAAAGGCATGGAGTGCAGGTTCAAAAATAGAAGGTGAAGGAATTACTTGCCTAGATGGAATAGAGTAAAATTATGTTTTAAGAATGCTTACCAGTTAAGTTTCAATTAATAATTAAAACTAAATTATGAAACTGATATTTTTTTATTTATCTAATCAAATTATTTATTAATTAGTTAAAAAATTATAAAATAATCATATTCATAAATATGTTTTCAAAATATATATGTTTAAAAAATGAAAAATAAGAAAAGAACAAAATTTAGAAAAAGAACCCAACAGCAAGAAAGGGACGATAAACATTTTTGAAATAGAAAAATTGGCGGTTATATTTGAAGTTTGAATTAATTAATAAAAATGGGGAAATGAAGAAAGAAAAGAGCTTTTTGGAGGGAAACAATTCAAAATTAAAACAAAGACAAGGACATTAAGAAAAACACAAAACCCGCACGTAACCCATCAAAAGAAAAAGACACCCGTTGTCTTAGCGCTTTTTTTATTATTATTTAAATTATCCCACCTTTGAAAGTTTAAAACAAAATAAATATTTTATTCCCTCGTCACAACAATGAGACGCACTACTATTAAAATAAATATGTATTATAAAAATACTAGGAAAAATTGAAATTTGATATTATATTATTTCAACCCAAAAAAAAGTGATTAAAAATCACTTTATTTTATTTACAAAAAATCAATTTAAGTAATAAAATGTTTACGAATTGAAGACTTGATTATAAAATGTAAAAGAAAAAACTTAGTGATAAAAAAGTAAAATCTCCAATATATTAATACTGTGGTAAGAAAAAACAAATTCAGTTTATTGGATGACAGCAATGACCGGTCTCATCATAAGGTCAAAAACATATTGTAATAAATAATAATCTATATATACATAATTTTAAAATAAATTATTTTATTTATATTTAGCAAAATTTAAATTTAATATTAAAAAATGGAACACGATTGTATTATATAACGCAAAAGAAGAAAACTAGTTATATTTAAGATAAATGTAATAGGTGTCTTTTTTGAATAGCAAAACACAAACTATTTAATTTAGGAAATATATATAAAATTAAAATAAAACAATGCGCATATATTGAAAGAATACACTTCTTATAACTACTAACATTTTCTAATTACGCAGTTTCAGTTCTTAACAAATCTGTATAATGAAAAGATATACACTTTTAGAATTATTCTGCAATTAAATAATTTTACATTTTAATAATTAAAACCAAATCTCTCTACTCTAAATAACCCTTTCAATTTTTTTAAATAATTATTATTAAAAAAAAAGTAATAATATTTGCTTAGTGCATTGTGCAATGAGAAGGTTGGGGACAATGAATTGAGAATATTTTAGTTTTCCCTCTTTACATTCCCACCTCTGCAACAACCTCAACCAAACCCTCTCTTTCTCTCTCTCTCTCTGGAATTGTGGTTGCGACGGTTGAGTGGCATGTCGCAGAGCACGGGTTCACTGAGCAATGCGGTGGATTTCGACCTCCCCGACGAGATTCTCTCCGTCATCCCAACTGACCCCTACCAGCAGCTCGATCTCGCTCGCAAGATAACCTCCATGGCCATCGCCTCCCGTGTCTCTGCTCTCGAATCTGACGCCTCTCGCCTCCGCCACAAGCTTCAAGAGAAGGACCGCATCATCCTCGACCTCGAGGAACGCCTCTCCTCTCTCACCCGCGCTTGCCACCAATCCGACTCCACCCTCACCAATGCCCTCAACGACAACGTTGCCCTCTTCTCCCTTCTCACTTCGCATGTTCCTTCTTTTTTTATCAATTAATTACGAATTAATCATTATGTACATAATTAGGGTCTTAATGCATATATAAACCTCTATTTCTTTTGCTTGTCGGCTTTGGGATACTGCGTTGACCTTCTCCATGAACAAAACAAATTGACCTTATATGTTAAGGGGATAATTTCGTGAGTTATGGTGAGGTGTGTGAGATTCCGCATTCAGTAGGATGAGCTACTTGATCTGGTAGTTTTGAAACTCTCTCACCTATTGAACTAGTCTTTAGGACACTATGTGGACCGTGTCCATGAAGAAAACAAAATAACCCTTTTATATTGTTTTATTATCAAAGGGAAAATGGTCATAAGTTATAGTGAGGTGTGTTAGAGTCACACATTGAGTAGGATGAGGTACTTCATCGGTCAATCTTAAGCATTGAGAAGAGTGGAGGTGGATGAAAAGGGGGAATGTAGTCGATGTGGGATGGTTATTGTAGATTCTTGGTGCTGGTTGGTTATCGTAAATTGTTGTGTTTGGTTGTTTGCAGTGGAAGGAAAAAATGATTTCTTTTCTGGTATTGTGGTATCAGTCTTTAGTAATTGATGTCAGATAATATATTTTTAAGGAACTAAATATAAGGTGAGGGGAAGAGAGGATGAATGAGAAGCTTGGCATTGACGATCTTGCTTAGAGAGAATTTATGTGTTTGAATTTTTTGCACTAGTTAATAAGATAGTGTTATTTAGAGTTGATGGTGAGTGATTACGTCTTCTGTTTTTTGGTTGTAGATAAAGCTTACGAAGGAGAGAGACCAATTGGCAGCAACAGTGAAGAAGCTAAGTCGAGACTTTGCCAAGGTGAATATTTATTTGATTCTGTCGTTTTAACTTTTTTTTACTATTTTCTGTATGTATATCCGCTCTGTCTATGCTCTTTGGAAATTTTCAGCTGCTGCCATTGTTTGTGCTAGAACTATGCTCAGTTTCCTAATCCCTTCCTATGTTTTACATTTTTGTGAGATAGTGAAATGCTATTGGGTGTCTGTTTCAAGTTATCAATCAAGAAAATAGTTAAGCAATATTAACTTCTTTGTTTTGATTTTGCCTGCCTCAATATTTTGTTCCAATTGTATCATTATGCGTTGCATAGTGTTAGGAAACCAGAAAAATTACACGAGTATCTGAGAACTCAAGCGCAAAATTTTAATATACTGATATTGAGATAAATGCATACATCGCCCGGTGCCTATGGCTCCTCTGAGGTAAGTTCTCTGTCCACCCTAAGGCTCTTGCCCGCCAACAAAGTGTCTCCTCCTGTTATCTCCCTTCCTTTTATGACTATCCTACAACCTGAATATTCCCTCAGTCCATTCAATGTAACGGACATAACAAACTGCCAGCTCATCCATATGTTTAACAAACTCACCCTTCCCCGTACTCTCTTATAGGTACCAGTGGACGAAGTTAAAAACAGAAACAATACTTGGATTAGTTTAGGAAAGTTCAGTTCTAAATCAGTGTGATTTCAAATTCTTGAATTCTGTTACAGTGAGAAATTGCAGAATGTACTTCAAGTTCTAGACAATTCAAGAGTGCCTAGTCTCTCCAACAAGTCATAACTAATTTTCCCCATACCCCATCTGCCTCCTTCTATCCTCCACATATTTCCTCTTATCTTCCCCTGGTACCCACAGACACATTTACTTTAGCTACCTCCTACTCCACAACTGCCCTCGGCAGTTATTCTAAATATCTGTCCTTTTCATTATGATTAGGTGTGGTGCTGCCCACCGTCCTGAACCCTTTCCTTCTTAGATCTTCTCACATAAACTTTAGTTACACTAGGTCTTTAGGTCCACATTTACTCTTCCTCTTCAAAATCCATCTTGTCCTCAAGGTAAAATTCTGGTAATTGCTCCTGGAACTCATCCAATGAATTCCCATGAATTTTCACAGGCTGGTTGGTGCTTCCATTTGACAAGAATCTCTATATTCCCTTGGTCATTCAATCTTGTAGTTTGTACTTCCTCTGGTTGGACTTGAAGCTCCCAATCTCATTACGAATGAAGGAAGAGGTTAACCTGTACTTGGTTGCTGCTACAATTTTTTTCAGTAGAGACATGGAATACCAGATGGACTTCACTCTCTTCAGACATTTTCAGTTTGTATGCTTCAGGACCTATCCTTTCCATCACTTCATAAGGGCCATAGAACTTTGGCTGGATAAGGATGTGCCAACAAGATAACGTGAGCATACTTGGTTACCCGGTCTACCACAACCAAAGTGGTGATCCCCATGGTGTTTCCTATCCACAACCAAAGTGGTGATCCCCATGGTGTTTCCTATGAAGTTCGTAGACATAAGACCAGGTATGTGAAGGAATTTCCATTCAAAGGTGAAGCCTTTCTTTGATGGGGAGGCATTTTTGGTGCAGACAGATCAAAAGGGTCTCAGATTCTTGTCCAAACAAAGAGTCATGGGGGAAGAACAACAGAATTGAATTTCAAAGCTCTTAAGTTGTGTTTGGTAGAAAAGAATTTCTTTTATAACAAGGAGTCATGGTTTCTAGGAATTATTCTGTTTGGTTAGTGAAAAATACTGTTGGGAATATTTACATAAGTTTTCTACACTAAAGAGTAGTGTTATTTTTACTAAATTATTTATTCATTGTTTTTTTAATGATTTAATAAGAGAAACACTGTAGTTTTTTCTTTAAAATTTTTGCTTCAACTCGGTAAAAGTTAGATTCCCTACCCCGTGCAAATGCTTTTGTGAGAAATTTGGCCAAAAACCAATCTCGGAAAACATTGATTTCTGTGAATGTTATTTTTGAAGAGGTAAATTAAACATGGGAAACATATTTTCCCAAATTTAGATTCCCGGAAAACCAAACACTTCCATGAACTTAAGGTATGATTTTGGGATGAAGTATAAAACCGGGAGTGGGAACATGGCAGCATATGTCCTCTCAAGAAAATTGCAATTGACAGCATTATGTGCTGTTGTTAGGGAGAAGCAAATACAGCATGTTGACAGTAAGGCAGGGTTAGGAGGATTTATTGAATAATAATTATAGATTTGTTTTTAAGAAATACCTAAAATTAAGGGATTGGGATTAGGAGTTCATTTGGGAGATTTACTCCAGATTCATAGTCTTTATGTCTAGAGATATTTCCTATTATTAGGATTTGGGTTTTCCTTTAAATACCAATGTATTGTTTGTTTTTAAGATCAAGAAAAGTAATTCCATAATTGTTGCTTACTGCCTACATATTTTTTCACATGAGTCTATACTAGTCAAGATCTTTGGAACCATTATGTTACTATTATTCGGCTCCAGTTAGACTACTCATAAATATTTATTCTATGCTCAAGATATTCATTTCTTGACGTGAGGAGGTGTGTTGGAGATCCCACATTGATAAGGATCAAGGATGAATTATAATATACAAGTAGGGTGCAATCTTCAGTTCACAAACCAATTTTGAGGTTAAGCTTAGGCATAAAGCCACTTACTAAAATGGTATTAGAGCCATTTAGAGTTTATCCTTGTCAATTTCTTTGGAACTATTATGCCACCTGTTAGACCATGCATAAATATTAATATCAAGCTCGAGATATTCATTCCTCGGCATGAGGGGATGTGATTTTGGGGGAAGCCAAAAATATTGGGACTGGACACCATTTTTGGTGGGTGAGAAGCCATGCTATTTCCCTTATTTCTTCACAAACTTTTTGTAGTATCCCATTAACCCAAGGAACCCTCTTGACCCCTTCACATCTCTCAGTGCATATATATATATATATATATTTTTTTTTTTTGGGTCAGCTGAAATGCCTTTTCTCGAAACCATGCCCAAGTACTAACTTCTCTATGCCAAAAGAATACCTTTTTCTTTTTATCAGCAAACAACTTATGTTCCCTCGAATATACCTATCTCTAGCTGTGGAGTATCTGTCCCTTCTTTAAAAGAGAAGTATTATTTTATAACTCATTTTGGTATAATGGGAGGTCTTTCAAACTTACCTGTTCAATTTTGTCTACGTACATCCTAATATCTGTATATACTGAATTTTACCTGTACATATATTTAATTTTAGGTTAAATTACACTGCTGCTTGAAATTATGTTCAAAATTACTCTACCCTTCTCTCTATTCTTAAAATTACTCCTCCCCTGTGAAGAGTGTTGTACTTTGATTCTATTTCATTCAAGTGAACCTTTTAGTGTAGTACGAAACTACAAAGAAGTTTTCCACGGTCATTTCTCTGCTCTTCACTAATTTCAATATCATGGACAACTAATTTTTAATACCATATCATTGATTTAGGACTTTAGGAGAGGAGTGCAATTTTCTTAACAAAAGGAAGAAAAGTGTAATTATAGTGGTAAGGAGGAGAGTTTGTACATTTTTTTTATTCACTAATAGGCTTAATATATTTTTTTCTTTATGTCATGATTTCAAACTCAATGATTGGTGTGGAGCAAGTGTGTTTCCATGTATATACAAAATTGCATTTGTTTAATTTTATTTTACTGCATGCATATTTTTCATTGTAAGAGTACATGTGTTGACTTGATTGTCAAAATGATATTACTATATATCTTTCCCCCTTTTATGTAGATCTGACGTCTTTTCTTTTGTTCTGTGTTCTAGTTGGAGACTTTTAAAAAACAACTGATGCAGTCACTAACTGATGACAATGCATCGGTAAGGCATAAGTATATTAACCGAGCTATACTTATAATGATTACACTTGCTTTTGTTGCTGAAAATGACATGTATTATTATTTCCTAAACAAAGTCTTTGCTCTTGTTACAGCATGCTGAAACCATAGATATTGGAACCTGTGATCAATCAGTTCCAAAGGCATATCCTGATAAGGGTAATCTCTAGTCCCTACGTCATTGATTATTTAATTATCAATTTTGGACGTGTCTCTTCCTGGTGATGTGAATTGTCATAAAAGTGTTTGTTGGAAGTTATTTACTTGCATTTCTTTTATGTATTGCTTGCAGACGATGATGGTTATACAGTACATCGTTCATACAACGGCCCTGCAGATGTGGGTAAAACAAATGACGAAGGTAGATGAATTTTCCAGAGATCATTGATTCCAAACATGATAATGTTGTTGATCAATTATTAGAATTAACACTATTTCTTGATGTAGGTATTATATCATTGATATGAAATTATGTATGAAAGTGAACTTTAATAGTCAATATATATATATTTTTTGATCGGCAATAACTTTAATAGTCAATATATAGCATTGGGAAATGAATTCTCTTCCACTTCCTTGAGTATTATTTGTCATCCTTGGCATGCTTATTTAAAGTTCTTGTATAGTGAAGACTGAAAGTTATATTATTTAATCAAACCAAAAACTTGGAAATAAACTGTTGTTGTACTGGAAAATTAAGAATTTGGACTTTTTGATCTAAACCAATTGAATTTAACTGGAAAAAATGTTTAATACTTACATGCATGATAATTCCCTTTTGTTCTTTGTCTTTTTGCTCCTATAGCTTCCAGGTATTCAGGGCAAAGGTTTTCTTTGACCCCATATATCACACCACGTCTTACACCAACTGGAACGCCTAAGGTGATTTCATCGGCTGGGTCTCCTAGAGGGTATTCTGCAGCTGGATCACCCAAAAATGCTTCTGGTGCCACCTCTCCCAAACTTCCATATGATGGGCGGGCATCTCTCTCTTCATGGTATTCATCTAGTCAGCAGTCATCAGCAGCAAATTCTCCACCTCGGGGACGAGCACTTCCAGGTTTAGATGATTTGTTATTAATCTGATCTTTTGTCCCTTCTCACTAATTCTGGTCCTTGAAGCTTGTCATGTTCTTCACTCTTAGCCCTTTTACTGCAGTTCTTGATTAATATCTTATCCATCTTCTGCTGCTGGTTAGGGCTTTGTTCCATGTTAAGGGCCTGGTGTTTCTTCATTTTGTTTCAGTATTTCGATATTCTCAGTAGTTTACTTATATGTAAAAAATTTTTTAGGTCGTACTCCAAAGATTGATGGAAAGGAGTTTTTTCGTCAGGCCAGGTGATTTCTTTCTCCTTGTCTTTGTAAACTATGACCCTTCAATTTATTTTAGAAGCTTAGTTAGTTGATTCAATGTATCACTTTTTCAGGAGTCGTCTTTCATATGAGCAGTTCAGTGCATTCCTTGCCAACATAAAGGAATTAAATGCTCAGAAGCAAACACGGGAGGTAAATAAATATTGAATATTTGTAGTGTTGGATTTGGAACTGAAATTTTTCTAAGTAATAATTGCTCCACATGTGCTGTGTTCTTTTAGGAAACATTAAGAAAAGCAGATGAGATATTTGGGTCAGATAACAAAGATCTTTATTTATCTTTTCAAGGATTGCTCAACCGAAATGCACGCCAGTACTGAAAGCAGCATTGCTGGGTATTGTATGAGTCAGTATCCAAATCGTTGGTTATAATTTTTGTTCTTATTTTTCTGTCACTATTTTTGCATCTTTTCTTTTTTGAATTGTGGATGAAGTTGCACCTGTTGTTTGCATGCTATCAATAAGGGGACGAAACTTGCATACTGTACTATTGGTACAGTTAATGTTGTTTTTCAATCATATTTGGAGATTCACTTTGGGAATTTTCATTTTCTTAAATACATTATATATTACGAAGATGAGACTTCAAATTTGATAAGAGAATAACATCAATTGCCACTTTAGTAGAGTATATAAGTTTTGTCCTTAATAAGCCAGTTTTTACTGTCTTAAAAAATCTGGTATTGTGTTGTCTGCTATTTTGCTACTGCTGCCTTTGATAATGGGGTTTCACAAAAATGACCTGATATATTGAAGTTCATTCCTTGGAATCACGTTAGCCACAACCACATTCTCAATTTTGGGATTTTTAAATATGTAGTTGTTCGCAGTCCTACACCGAGTGGATAAAAGACTCTGTGACATTAAAATCTTGAGAATCTAATAAACACCCATCCACTAGTGGAACCTACCGGTTAAAAGCTACTTATTAAGTAGCGAGAATAAAACACTAAAATATTTCATCAAACATTTGATACTATTTGGTATGAGATTTAAGCATCTCATAATATCCTACTCTTTCATAGCACCAATCCCAAGTGAATGTCTCAATGACTTTCTCTATCAATGTTAAGAGATGATAATGTGAGGAGTTATAAATTTAATGAAATAAGAGTTGGTATGGTATTGAAGTGATGAGGCTCAACCATCTAATGGATTAGTCTTAATAATAGCACTTAGTTGCAACACAAACACGTAGTGAAGGGGGAAGTTATTTGGCTATAGTGATAGATGCCCCATTTTGGTAAAAAGAAAAAGAATATTAGCATCTCAGATAAAGAATCAATTCAACAGAAGAACCAGAAAAATGAATTAAAAGTATACTATAGAAGAAGATTAAGGAAAGAGAATAATGTGGGGGACGGTTGAGGTTGTTAGAGAAATAAGAGAATTAGAGAGGTTGGTCTAGTTAATAAGACGAACCTAGTGAGAGAGGGGTTGTTGAATTTATAAGTTCTGACTGGTGTAACCTGTGTGAAAGGAGAAGTGGTTCCTTTGTTTGTATTTTTGTGTTCTTCCTTTTGAGGAAGCAATCAATTAACGAGGTATATTTAGTGTATCCCTATTTCTTGCTATTTTTTTGTGGTGATTGAGTGACGTGATGTAACAATCTCCCATGATTTGGTGGGTTTTGATTAACCATAGATGGAAAGTTGTATTTGTGTGATAATGTGATCAATTGTTTGCTATTTCATTTAGATCACTTTGGAGATCTCACATTAACTCAGGATAAGAGATAAGGTCATTTTATAGTTTATAAATAAATACAAACTTTATTTTTACAAGTTAATTTTGTAAGGTTGAGTTAAACTTAAAGTTCACTTTAGATCACTAATTATAATGGACTGATTTGTTTGTTTATTTTAAAAAAGTAAGCAAATTTCTGCTTCTTTAAAAATGAAATTTTATTTGCTTATTAAATAAGTTGTTTTTTTCTTTTAAGTTGCTTATTTCATATACACTTATTTTAAGCTTAAACAAATTGTCTTCATATATAAAGAATCTTCCAAGCTTGTTAGTAAAGAGATGTGTTCTTAATAGTTTCACATTTAGGAGTTAAGGCAAAAGAAAGTTTGAATACACTTTCCTGCCTTAACTAAAGTTTCTCTTAAAGACAAAACTAGAACTTCAAATTCTAAATCAAAAAATACTTTGGATACTTATACTATCCTAACAGACATGAAGTCGAAACATTGATACTGTCTCTCTGGGAATGGGAAGAGGTTCCAAAGATGAACACTCAAACTTCAATTGGGGCCTTGTTCCAGTACACCTAATAGTTTTGTATCGCTTAAGAGTCAATGTCAAAGGCAATTTAAATATACTTTTCTTCTGTAATACTTTGAGATGCCTTTTAAAGGATAAAATCATGATGGAGCTCTAAACTCTAAAGGGGACAATATGTCGAATATGGTGATTAATGTTAATGATGTTATCTTAGGTAACTTGTGGACAATATCTCGAATATGGTGATTAATGTTAATGATGTTATCTTAGGTAACTTGATATCAAAACAAGATGCATTGAGTTGTATAGCCTTTTTTTTAATCTAGTGTATGGAAATTAAATTAAACAAGGGAAAGCAAACATTTCCGCTGTCGTAATTTTTCACCACTAATTTCATTGACATTAGATTTATGCCTCGATTAATGATCAATACTAATCTCTTGATATAATAACCACAATGTCTTCTATAATGTATTAAGATTGTTCAAGTGCAGTGATTAATTTTTTAATTGATTGTTTCAGGTTACTGACCCAACTTGGGTTTAATTGACTCTTTCCTCCCTGATTCAATAATCAAAATCAACCAAGGAAGCATTGATCTGAGCCATTGAATTTTCGAGAATATATAATTCATCTAGTCCTTCTGCTTGTGTTTATTTATTCCCCGTTGCATGTGTACATATAAATTCGTCATTTTCTAAATGACATACACATTAGTTAAAATGCTGAATGAATATTGCAAGATTTTGGTTTATGGAACAAGTCCGATGGGAAATTTTCTCAGATGATCTGCACATGCAAGTAGTAGTCTGAATGTTGTGTGACCAACGAAGGAAGGTCAGTGTGGTGGCGAAAAAGGAACAGAGGATCACAAAAGATATTAGATAAAATTGAAAGGGTTCTCATTGTTAATTTTTCTAATTTTCTGTTAGGTAGAGAAGAATTAAATACGGAGTGGTGCAGAAAAGAAAGAGTTGTGAATAGATGATTTTTAAATGAAAAGAAATTGAAAAAGTAAAAGAAAAAGATAGAAAGAGGCCAGCAGTGGGTTTAAAAACTTCTTTACCTCCTTCAAGAAGTTTCCTGTCAATAACAACTTGGTGTTGCTGGGATTGTCCTGGTTTCCTTGGTGGATTAGTATAAACCCTCAAAATTGCTTCCTGCTGCCTCAAATACGCTTCTCAAGGTTCAACATGTCCTGCGTTCTACCCTTACGTAATATCTTGGCGAAGTTGATGACATGGGCTTCACTAGTTTAGCAATTTGCTACGAGAGTGCTTCTTCCTGCACCTCTATATGTTCTTCCTATATTTTCATAGTACAGGTGAAATGATGAATATGTCTTAAAAGTTAAAAAATATTTTAACCTCTCACCTTAACCTCTTTATTCTTTCACTTTCACTTGCGCTACTTGCTCGCATCTCGATTCTACATTTTCATTGTTGCTCCATTATTCTTTTATTCTTCATTTATGTTTTATTTATTTGTGTTTCAAGATAAGATTGATTTACCATTTTAGTTTGATTTGGATTGTTTGAATATGAATTTGAGTATATGCGAATTGCGTATGTGTTTCCATTTTTTATTTCTTAGAGGAAGGGTCTATCGGAATTTACAATCTGATGTATAATTTTTTTTTGTTATACATGTTGGATTGTAGAATTTGAAAGATAACTTTAGATTCAGTATTACTTTTTAGATTCTACAATTTAGTATACATTTTTTTGTTTTATAT
>Ga0209700_106607_pt1 | contig 17685 bp, 6 predicted proteins | sample SiratroredBW_FD_187528 | JGI IMG/M metagenome (GOLD analysis project Ga0209700, IMG submission 187528) | Root nodule microbial communities of legume samples collected from California, USA - Siratro red BW (SPAdes) (version 2) | ecosystem: Host-associated > Plants > Roots > Nodule | place: USA...
TTTTTCTAGGAGAAAGATTAGAAGAATTTACTACAAGAGCTATTTTCCGCAATAAATTAAGAGAATTTCAATGTGTATAATAATACTTCTATATATCTCTTCTCTTGCTTGAAGAGATAAAAATGTCAAGTAATATAATCTTATTGTTTTAAGATGTTAGTTTTAATTTAAGAAAATAAATTTTTCAGTTTTCTATGAAATATTATTTTTTCCAAAATAATATTTCTATAACTTACATTAATATTTTTTCAATAATAAAAAAATATAAATAAAAATACTTTAATGATATACTTCAACTCAATAAAACACAGACCACACTAAAACTGTTACTAAAAAGAGTGAATAAGTTGCACTAATATGTATTTGCAGCAGATATAAGTGATATATTTATTTAGATACAGAATATTTTTAATGTAAAATTGTTTTCTAGGTGACATATTTATTATCGTCATTGAGTAAAAATAGAAAAATAAACTGCGGTCACCTTCCAATGATTAAAGTAGAAGAGAAATTTAATTGTGAAAATAAGATGTATTATGAAAAAGCGATGTGTCAGGTCTTCTCTAATTATATCCTTTTCCTTACAAGAGAATATAGAAGAAGAGTTTAAGAAATTAAAATATATAATATCAAAACAACAACGTTAGTAATAAAAATTAAAACTTAAAAATATAAATTCATATTAGAATTAGTTAAAAGTAGATTCAAGTATACCTAGAAACTTCGTAGTGATTCAAAGTCAAATCAACAAGAACGAAAACACCAAATTGTTGTTCATCAACTCAAAACCTAAAAGATAACAAACAATAATCGTCCTACCGAGTTGTAAAGAGAATCAAGCAATCAAACATTGCTGGTGCCACTTGTCGATGACTCGTTCCACCAAACGGGAGTGCCGGTAACAACTCCACCACAATCATTCTCAGCGGCGGCGGCGTGAGACGGAGGCGGCGGCGCCACTCCGACGGAGAAATGAACGATCCCGTTTTCTCTGCCATCCCAGTCCCTCAACCTGTAGCTCAAAAACTGCAAACTTTCGGAGCCTTCAAGAAAATCCGAAAGCGCGATTCTTGCCACGCCAACGTCTCTCTCTCCCGCTCCCATCCTGCACTTCACTTCAATCGTCAAGCACCTCGCGTGCGGCCCCACCTCCACCGAGAACGTCTCCTTCCACCACAAAGATCCGTTGCTCTCCGTCACCGTCGCCGTCGTGTGGCTGGCAATGGAGTCGGCGCGAACCACCGCGAAGACATTGTTGTTGGCCGGTTTCCCCCTGACGTGGAGACCTTCCGCCGAGAGAAGCGTGAACTCGAGAGTCCTTGGTTGGGTGGCCATTTGGATAATATGAGAAAGTATAAGAAAAATAGTGTTTTTTATGTAGCCATGCTTTTTCACTTACAACGTAATTTCAAACTTTGGACCGTTGCTCGCCGCCGTTTAAAGATATTTATAAAATAGTAATTTATTAAAATAACAAATTTATCGTGTGATTAAATAAGTTCTATATATGTCTGAGGTTTGTGACAGAAAAAACATTATGACTTGAAATATTTTCCTTCAAACAACTTTTCAAATTGGTTAAATAGATTACTACAGTCACATGTGACTGAAAAAATTATAATAACTCGCTCTTTAAAAATAAATAATATCTAAGAACATAGTGAAACAAAATTGAAAAAAGTTGTTCTAATATTTTTTCAATTTTTGACAACAGCTTTCGATTCATGGGTCAGTTTTATCCGCTAATTATCTGAACTTTTAACATTTTCTTAGCTTTTGAGTAGGAGATGACTCATTCAGCTTAAAATGAATAAGAATCCAAACAAGCTTTTACGTCTTCGCTTTAAATTGCTTATACATTCCCATTGTGTTTATCATGAATTACAATTAAAATATGGTTTTGCATCTTCAGTGAATTGTGTTTGCGGCTTGAAAACAAACTACTAAATGTCCAATTTATATACCGAGAAGTGACTTAGTGTCCAATTTATATACCGAGAAGTGTGATATACATTGCTTGAAATATATTTTCAAATAACTTAGTGGTAGTTCAAAACGTCCGAGTCCGGATGGGTTTAACTTTAATTTTATTAAAAATAATTAGGAAATTTTACGGGTTGAGTTACCAAGACCTTATATTGATTTTATGAAACTGGTTTTATATTTAGGAGATGTAATGCTTCTTTTACATAAGTCTTAATAAGAAATCAAAATGTGTTATGATTAGGAATGTAGGTAGGAGTAATATAGGAAATTTTCATTCAGAGAAATAATATTATTTTCAATGATGAGGTAGTTGATCCAGTTCAGATTCTCTATCTTGCTCAACTTAAAAAATAGTTATGAATTAAATATAGAAATCTTAGAATTTATTTTTTCTTGACAGAGTGGTTAGTGTATCCATTACAGTGTTTAAAATAAGAAATTTAAACGTAGAGGATAAAGTTGACATATGTTTTGGTAGATGGTAGGATTACTAATTATAATAGTCATCTCTAGAAATGGGGTTTTTAGAAGTAAATGATCAAGTCTGGGTCCTTGAGCGAGGCAAAATTTGTGTTCTGTTTTGCTGGTAATTATAAGATTTGAAGGAAGACCATGGAAGCATGCTTGGTACTCGACATAAGGAGCGTAGATTCTGGAGTTTCTTTTAACCTTTGAAAAATCGCCAAAATGGAGGAACGAAGCATTGGGATATTTTCTTTTTTTTTGAACAGCAAATAATGAATAAAATAAAAAGAACACTTAAAGGAGTGTTCCAACCCTTATACAACATACTCTATTCAAGAATTGTCACAACTACCAAAACATAAATCCATACAAAAAAATATTTTACTACGACTACACACAAAATACAAATACAAACAAACCACAAAGATACCAGAAAGATGACTACTACAAAATACATTACCTTTCTAGACCTTTTGGCTAAGATCATTGGGACATAATATTCCAAGGATTGTTAAAGAATCTAGAGAAATAATACAAGCCAATATCTAGTGGAATTGTATGGAAAATACTTTGTATGGAAAATACTTGAAGATGTATCTCATGGTTATAGTTGAAGGAAGTGCTATAGAAGTATTGTATTTTTGGTTGTTAAGTGTAGGATGTTCGGAACCTTTCATTTACTTAACCAAGTTTGCTCTGTCTCGGTGAGGTTGAGAATAATGTACCAGTAATGTCTTTTGTTGTCTTAGGTACTTATTTGTATGGTAGGTTATGATGAGGGTAGTCTAGGGTTTTAATTGTGTATGTAATAGTGTTGGAATATTTATTAAGTATTTTAATTTATTATATTCATAACCGTTAAAAAAAATATTTTGATTATACATTGATAATAACTTATTGAAAAATACATATTAAATTATATAATTATATAAGGTTACAATCTAATTAAAATATTATTAAATCCTTAATGTAACATTAGTTTCGTATATAAATAATTATACATTAAGATATTAAGAACACCTACTATCTTTTGTGAAAAGAAAAGAAAATATTAAATTATTTTTAACATATTTAATGACTCTGATATGGAATGATTAAAAGACACTTCTATATTCTATTTGGTAAATGAAAAAAAAAAAAAACAAAAATGAACCTTATTCTTTTTACATACAGGTTAGAATTTCAAATCGCCCTAAGATTTCTGCTATTTTATAGTATCTCATTATCAGTAAGAAAAAAAAATCATCATGTATTTAGATATATTCTTTTAATACAGATTATTAATATAATAGATTTAAGATTATAAATAAATAATATTTTTTTCATCAATCTTATGTTTGGATATAAATGATAAACTTGTTTAAACTATTTTTTTAATGTGTATGTCACGAGAGGAAATGACTTCTCCCCCATGTGCTTATTGTTCCCATGCAAACTATCCTTATTTTCAAAATACTTTTTTTACGTTTTATTTTATCTTGATCCACTTCCCAACAATTTAAAATCATATAAGCATTTAAATTTTTTTGAATTTTAAATTTTCTTCCAACTACACGTAATACGGAACTTTTGAGAGTAAAATTATCATTCTGATACAATTTTTGTTTAAAATTTTTAGAATGAATAAAAAAATAATAATTCCAAAAATTTTATTTTGTTTAATTCACCTGAAATCGTGCTCATTTTTCAAAATTTTCGTTCTGTTAGAATTATATTGAATGTTTTCTAAAATTAACCTTGTCTTATTTTAAAGAAAATTAAATGAAATTTCTGAGAATTTTCAGAGAAAATTGCACCAGAATTTTTGCCCCTTTTGAGATACTGAATACGTATCGGGTGAAGCTTAGGAAACTAAAATGAAATTACCATTAGTATGTAAGAATTCTTTAGTAATATATATGTGGGATAAAAAAAAACATCCAAGATTCATTATTGTTATTATTGGACACAGCAGACAAGGAAACGTGTTCCCAAAGTTTCATGCATTTTTCACGCAAATCATCATTCAATTTCAACAAACATACCAACGATTCCGCATCACAGCGTCTTCTTTGGCGTTACATTGCAGTAAAATTTGCAAAGTGCAGACGAAAGTCAAAGTCCAGTCAAAAAGTCAACACACGTTTACAAGAAAAACACTGAAACAACTTAATAATTTCCCTCGCGTTTCCTCTTTCCTCGTATTCGCAAACCTACTATGTAAGATGTTGTACTACTATAAAACAAACTTCACCCTTCTTCTTACAACAACAAACCATATAAAATAAGACACTTAGAAAATCACAGTTAGTTTCACAATTTCACAATTTTTTGTGTATTATGGGGTTAAGCTCGGGTACTGTGTTAGAGATCACAGTTATAGGTTGTGAAAACCTTCGTGTGACGGAGGAACCCTACGTGGTGGTTCGGGCAGAGTCGTTAAAGTGTTGTACCACCAAGATGGCCAAAGATAGTGGTACCGATAAAAGGAGTTTATTTTCGTGGAACGAGAAATTGATGGTGGAGATGCCTCTGCATGCACGCTCGGTCACTTTCGAGGTTCAAAGCAACAGGTTCAAGGCTGTTCGACCTGTTGCGGTGGCCAGAATCGCACTTTCCGATTTTGTTACGCCGGAAAATTGCATGCAGGTTTTGAGTTACGGGTTGAGGGACTGGGAAGGGAAGAGAAATGGGGTCATTTATTTGGCGGTGAGGGTGGCGGTTCCGGAGGCGGTGAAGGGGACGTTGGAGACTGAGGATTCTGTGATGAGTTAGTGAAAATCAGCAAGTCTAATGAATATAATATACAAAAACATTTATAGATTTTTCTTTTTCTTGTGTACTTAGTAAATGTTTTCAATTTTTTTCAATTATCAATTATTTAGAACAGTTTTCATTTTTTTTATCGGTTTGGTTATGAACACTTCGAGCTAGATACCTAAAGTAGTATCATAGCTGGGGATTTTATCCCTTAAATAATAATTGTATGATATCTCTCATAATTAATTTCTTTCTCATTTAAAAAGTTATTTTTCCTTAATGAAAGTGTCACTCTCTAATGTCTAATGTTGAGTAAGACCCTTTTGACTCTCGGGACTTGTCATTCTTCTTATAATCGTCTAATGCTAACAAAGAAAAACCTATCTGTTATCCTTTTATCTATTTTATATACTAATAGTTGTTTCTTTTATGTTTCTGGACTGATTTTCGGGAGTCTACACACCATTCTACTCAAATTAATTTTAAAAAAATAGTTTAAATTAAGAGGAAGTTTTATCAAAAAGTTTCATAAAATTTTAGATCATAAAAATAATATATATATATATATATATATATATATATTTTCTCTTAGTTGTATTTATTTATATACTAACATTTCTTGTGTTTAAGGATACACCATCCTACTCAATTACTTTTTCATGTAAATAATCATCAAGAGAATATGTTTAATTTGCATAAACATAAATTATCACTTTCTTTTTTAAAGATAACTTCTTTTTCAATGACAATTTCTTTATATCTTAAAATTCATATTTAGTACCTTGAATCAATAAACTAACTTATTAACTTAAATATTTAATAAAACTAGTTGATAAATATAAAATGACATAAAAGTGCATCACTACATAAGTTTTATTATATAAATAAATTTTTTAGTTTTTAGAAAAAAAAACATATTATGTAATTATAATTTTAGATTTTTCTAAATAATTAAATTCTTATTACAAATTTTAATGTTTCTATTTATTTTTTAAAAGTTGTATATTTTTTTATATGAATAAGTCGTTTATCTATACTAGTTTATATAACCAATATTAATCAAAATTAACTTTTATTTATTTCAGAAATTAAATATTTTATTTATCAATTAAACTATTGTTATATTATGTTTCTCTTTTGCAATTTTCATATAAAGTATGTAATTAAATATTAGTTAATTAATTTGTATTGTTGAATCATTTTTAATTTAAATATACAACATTTAAAAGTAGTCCAGCAAATACTAAAATAACATTATAATTAATTGTTTCTCTAAAATGAAAAATACAAAATAATGGATAAAAAAATAAAAAAAAAAGAAAATATAATATAAAAATGAGAATAAAAAATTAAATAAACTACAAGTTACAAGCTAATTAGACTTATAAGACTTATAAAATACAAACTTCAAAATTAAACTATTTCATTATGTTACTAAATATTTATGTGTTAATCAAATTAGTTGTGATGATCAAATATACTAATAATTAATTTATTGTCCTTACCAAATATATCTTCTAAATCATATATTAAAATATAAAAATTAATTTCTGTTAACCAACATGTCTCTTCTCATATTTGGAGTTGCATGGGGTGACTCTGATGTAATAGTTGAAAGTGTCAACATGATTGTTAAAGGACTTGTGAAAGAAGTTAAGCTTACTAGTCTCGCACTGACAACAGTTTGTTTCTTTTCCCCTCTGTATTTTCTTTCATTTTTATGCAATTTTGTTAGCATGCTAATGTCTATAGATATTGTTTCTGAGTTCAAACAAGAATTGTGAACATCCTGAAGCATAATCAGAATTTAATACAACAACAAAAACCTTGGTTCACTTGGACTACACAACATCATTAACCTCAGTTGAAGACTAAGTCTTTAGAGATATTATTTACTAAGAAATCTTTCTTAAAATCTCCTCCTATTGGTCTCATTGTCCTTCTCTATAAACCATACAATCTATTTTCATCACCACTTCTTCCGAAAACCTTCTTGTTCACACGTTGAAACTATCTTAACCGATTTTTTGACATATTTTCTTCAGTTGGTGTCATACCAATATTTCTTCATGTACAATCATTTTTATAGTCTATCCTTTCTTGTGTAGCCACACATTCATCTTAATGTTTCTGGTTGCTCCCACCTTAACAATGTTGATTCTTAACGAGTGGTGACATTAAAACTTGAATCCGTGTGATGTTTCCAGGGATAGAGCCACCTTTCAAAAGTAATCTTCCAAGGCCTGAGGACTTTTCCAGGGTACTCGTGGCCTTATATTTACTTGGTCGTTACTCGTGGCCACTTGGTACGTGTTCTTATTCTTTCTAGTGCAATTCATGAATTGTTGAACATTCTTTTGTATAAATCAAGAATAACAATTATGAAAATAATTTTACATTCTTTCTATTAAAAATCAATTGAAAATTACATTAACAAAAAATACCTCAGTTTAGGCTTTAGCAGGTAAACTGATACACGAAGCACACTAATTTTGCATGCCACCATCTTTTTTTTTTTTAAAGAAGGGTAAATTTTATATTTTCAGATGTAATTATTTTAAAAAATATATACGTAAAGAACTTAAAAAGTAAAATAAGTTTAATAATTGGTTATCGGCACCGTCCTGCATGTGGATCCCTTTTCTCATGGTTTTTTGCAATAATAATAATATTAAAAAAGAAAACGCAGCTATCGTAAATTCTTAACAGCTAGATCCAGATGTGGAGTTTAATTGAAACCTTCGAAATAATATTGAATGTGGTAAAAGTTTTAAATATAATTTTGAGAAGTAGGAACATATTTAACTTTCTAAAAAATTTAAATATTTTTAATTAAGTTTTATTAATTTTTTTTAGTATTTAAAATCTGTATAGTTTTTAATTGAAGTTTTACTATTTAATTTTTTTAGTTAACTAGATCACGTGATTGTTATTTTATCGTATTATTTACTCACTTATTTTGATAAATATAAGGTTTTATAATTAATATAAAAATATATTGTATTAACGTAAGATGATAACTGGCTTTTATTTTTTTATTGAAAACAATACTAAATAATAAAAAATTATCATAATTACTTAAACTAATGATGGTGACAATGACCGTCTTTGGTCATTGTACAGTTGTATGAAAATATGATAATTTCAATGTTTCTATATAAGAAACAATAAAAATTACTTATATTCTATATTAATAACAATATTATTTTATATTAATTATAAAATTTTATATTTTTTAAAGATACGTAAGATAAATAAGATAATAGTTATGTTATGTCATCTAATTAAGAAAAAAAAAACAAACGGTAATAATTCAATTGAAAAATACAAAAATTTTGATTACTTAATAAAGTAAAAAATTTAATAAATATTTAACTAAAAATATTTAAATATATCATAAACTTAAAACTTAATTAAATCTATAATTTAGTATTATATATATATTTACTTTGAAAGAATTTAAGAAGAAAATTTTGAATTCCTTTAACTCCTTAAAGATATATGTCATTGCGTAGATTGGTGTATATTCATAAAAGAAAGGATAATATACTGATGTTATTATGAAGGTGTAAGAACACTCTTGACTATATAAACCAACATTAATTATCACAAGAGTTAACAATGTTTTTAAGGACATAGAAGTACTTAAACCTGTATATAAGTAATACAAATTGAAATTTCACGATAACTTAAATATACAGTTTATTAGTTAACCATTTCTATTTTTTAATTAAATAGTTTAAAATTTCAATTTTAGTAATAAATTTTTTAATATAGAATAAATCATTTGTATTTTGTAATTTCAAAATTTAATTGAAATGAATTTTTAATTTTTTTCAATGATAATTAAAGAAGCCACTTATTTTCAGATTATAGAATTACAAGTCATTAAAAAATGTAAAGTGTATAACAACATAGAAAAGCATTTAATTGAAGAAAATGTTTACTAACATATTTTTAGATTTACGTATTATTTCACTAGAAGGTATATAATGAGACTTAAAGGCTAAGATGCATTATTAGTAACTGATTAAGAGGGTATTATTTGTTAAAGTGACAGAAAGTTTTCCCAGCTCCTAGGGACACGCAATGACCACAAAAAACACAATGCGATGTCTAAGGTCAAAATCGGCAAGCATTACAAACCATGCAATGATGCAACTATCAAACACCTTACCAAATTATCTTCTTTTTTCTTCCACATGTTTCCTAACCAATCAATTTTTGATAAATATTCACAATTATTATATCTTAAAAATAATTAAATAGTATTTTCTTTGTAAACCAATGTTATCAATATACATAATTCTTTTAGAAATCAATGAATGATGTCTTATTTTTGCTAAAATACTTCATTTATTACCATGTTAAATAAACATCATAATATGGCTTTTTTATTAAGAAAATTGATAGTAAACATGTTAACTTTAATTTGTTAGACTTTTCGAATGGGATTTACATGAAGATTCAATGAGTTGTAAGTATATTGATAAAATGTTATGATGTCACTTCCAACTTAAATTCTTAATATAATAAGTTTTTTAATTTTTTCTATGTATTATTCATTTTTTTCATATTTCTATTTGATGTGAGATTAATTCACACATAAATTTCTAATATAATATTTCTTTATATCCACCAATTCAAACAAAATATTTTTAGTAAACTCTAATTATAATTCCATATTTAAGTTAAATATTTAATCTCAGCTTATAGTTAAGTAACCTAAGTGTCTAACCACTTTTACTAACAATTTTTATAGGAATTTTACAAATTATTAAGATAAAATATGAGACATTTTAAATTTTGAATATAGACTTAATTTATAAAGTAAAACTTATATTTTATCATTATATTTTAATTTTTTTATCAGCAATTGATAATGTTTAAAAAAATATATAGATCCAAAATTACTTGATATTCCATTTATTTTCATAAAAGTTTATGTAATATATAATTTTAAATATACATAGATGAACATCTACCGTTATTTTTTTTTTCTAAAAGTTCACATACATAATTAAGATAATATATAATTATTATTCAATCGTTGAGGTTAATAACTTCTTCTTAAGTTTTTTTTTTTTTTTTTTTTTTTTTTTTTAATAAACGTTATGAGACCAATCTTGCATATACATTCCTTACACACTTTTGAAAACGTTTTGCCTCTACCATTAATATTTCTTTTAAAGTAAAGATTTTTCATGACTACGAGTCAATCTTCTAAAACATAAAGATTATCAAAGAGATTAATCTTCTGAAACATACAATAGAAGTAACTTTTATTTCTTGTTACAGTTTTTTCTATATATTCATCTAGGTATCGGATCTTTGTTAACATATTTAAAGAATTTAGTTATCTATCAATTATGATCAAGTAAGAATAATTTATAAGATATTTTAACATAATTTTTTTTACTAAAAAATACTTAAAATTTGTTAATGTCAAGTTTCGTGGACGGTCTCCACCAAAAAGTTTCTCTGCAATCTTCAAGAAATATATATATATATATATATATATAAAACTAATTATCATGTGACTTGACTGAATAAAGAATTTCTTATAGTTTTTATTAACTTAAACTAAAAGACCACACAACAGTGTTTCAGTGTCGTGTTATTACAATAGTGGACTTGGACTATAAAACAGGTTTCTGCGACTTTGAAGAAGCAATTAATTCTTAGAAAAAATTTTGTAAAACGTAAATGAAGGGTAATGAGCTAAGTGTATGTTCTTCTGTCATTTGCAGAATGTTGTAATTACATTCTTTGCAACTTCCATTAAACCTCATTTAGCCTTTTTTTTTTCTTTTCTTTTAGTAAAACTAGAAATTCCCTGGCAACATACAAAAACCTGAGCTATGTCATTTTGTAATTTAATCTTTACCAAGAAGAAGAAAAATAATGAAAATAAAATTGTTTAGGGTGATTATATATCAATTTTATTTTTATTATCTAGAAGGGATATTGGTTTCTTCCATAACTTTTTTATTGTTTTTCTTAATCATAAAAATAGGAGTACTGATGTTCCAATCTTATTACAGAAAAAGAAAAAAAATAGAAAACATTACATCATACCCTCCATAACTTCTTTATCGTGGATTGCATTTTATTTTGTGTTTTTTATATTTATTGTAAAATTATTATAAAGAGAAAAACAAACATTTTTTTTTTTTGTTTTATACGTATTTTTTGGTTTATTGTGTCAGGAATTAATTTTAATCACGGTATAGTTATTTTTTACTTGAAAGGTTCTGCCTATAGTAAGAGAGAATCGAGTACATATGCAGGACATATATTTTAAATAGATCTTTCTCAAAATTTATTTAAATGATTTACCCCGTATATATTATTTATGTGATGACTTATTATGATCGTAGTATAAACACGAGCAGTAAATTTAGGTGTGGAAGCAATATTTGAAAAGGCGATAAAAATTTAAATATTTTTATAAACATATATATATATATATATATATATATATATATATTTATATTTATTTTATATTTATTTATGCTTTATACAGACTCTGTTAAATTTATAACATAACGCATAATTTTATATGGGTGTGGTATAAGGTAAGCTCGTTTAAACTACAATCTACCCAAACGAGGCAACGAAATTATATAGTCAGATTCAATCCATAATTTCTGTTTATATAACATAATCTTGTACGAGTTTATTTTTTCGGTCTATCATACCAAACTTGTTTCGATAACTATACTTTTTAATAAATGACTCTCCTATCTTTTATATTTCTAATAAAAATTATTTTATTATATTTAAAAATAATGTATCAACTAAAAGTAAAATAAAAATAGTTAATATTGATAATAAAATATTAATCGATTTATAGATAAAGAAATCGAATGGTTTAACTATAGAAAAATTATTCCTATATATTTTCTAATATCTTCTTAAACCCTGTCCACATTTTGTGTGAACTGTTCTTGTAGGGAAGGTCTTCGATCATCACGAGTGCGAAAATTCGTCAATTCAACAGCAATCCAAATATCATATATTTTAGTATTTACCTCGTATAATTTTAGAATTATATATAGGAAACACTTTAATTTTAAAGTAAAAGCTCACATCCTTATATTATTAATTTCATGAAAAAAGTAACAAACATATTTTTTATCTTATTTATATTTATATTGATATATATAAATATTATAATAAATTAATAAATTTAATTGCATGTAGTTATTTGTTTATTTATATATTAAAATATTGTTTTTGGAAAATAAAAATCTTTATATATTAATAAGAATATTTATGATTTAGTGATAATATAATTTTATGATATTTTTAATACATAAAATTAGAAAGTTCATTTTTTTATAAAATAATCTTTATTTTTAACTTTTAATTTCACAATTTTTAGTTAATATAATAATTTAAGTAAATCCAGGGAGGTGATGGCCAGTTTATTAAAATACAAAAAAGTGTATCATTTATTAAAAACATTCGCTGATAAAAGAGTTATTAAAAACATGGAAAAGTATAAAATTAAATTTAAAAGTAAAGGAAATATAAATAATATTTTATTAAAAATATACAATATATATTTTTATTTCAAAGTTTAAAAAAAATTCTAAGTGTCATTTATTATAAAATTAAATAAGGAAAATGCATTTTTTATTAAATCAAAGGAAGTAAATGTAGTTTTGCAAATTTTCTAAGTGTAACTTTTATCTAAAATTCCCATAATGGTGTATTTATTTCTAAATATAAATAAATCGTGTGCTACGTAATAGATCTTGAAGTACTATTTTCGCATCTCCCTGACGAAATCCACCGACATCAATTACTTCTGGTCATGGAGGTATAATATCAATTACTTCACGCTCATCCAATGTCAATGTATAGTGATTTCGTATTCTCTTTTTTTTTTTTACTATACCTGCTGCTACTGTAGCATAATAAATATTATTATTATTCTTGCTCCCGTCTGATCCCCTTCCCCTGTTACCGCCTACTACGTATAGATATTTTAAGAAATGAATATATCAATAGGAAGATTTCATTATATTTATGACCAGGAGCAGGGCCTATCACAAGAATTTTTTTCTTTTTTTTGAAATAGGTGCCAATTCAAAACCTGGGGGTGTCAATTCAAAACCTTCCCGTAAAATAAGAACAGCCCTTACATTCAAAGTTTCCTTTTTTACCATTAGTTAGAAATAAATAAAATCATAAAAAACATTACATAAATCTCTTATGAATTTGAGAATACTCCTTTATTTTATTTTCTTTTTATTGAATTAATCAATTTAAGGAGATTCTGCATTGGAAGAGGGTAGACTACTCAAGAATCTTACTTTTATGTCTTAAAAGAGAATTGGATAAATAATTAATAAAATCAATAAGAAAAAAAGAATCCGTAATATTCATTGGTATTTATTGAGAACTTGAGTAAAGAGTAAACTTTTTTATTTTAGATTAGAATTTTTTTTTTAAAATTTGATAGAATTTGAAAATGAAAAACCTTTGCTTTTTTGAACATTTTAATTTACTAGAGGAATGGTGTAGTCAATATTTGAATTAACGAGTTAATTCAAATCATCATTAAATATTTGAATAATAGTGTCCGAATTTTATGGTGGTTAATATTCTCCACCTATTCCTCTTTTTCTATTTTTGGCATATGTTGTATTATATAAAATAAATGTAAAGTTACAAAGTTGTTTTATTATTGATAAATATATAATGGTTGCAATAGAAATGATGTCAGCATGAGATTTATATATTGAGTTAAATTAAGAGTAAGTTTGATATTGAAAAGAAAAATAAAAAAAATAAAATTTAATAATAAAATATATTTAGCAAAATTAAGTATAAGTTAGATATTTGAATTTAGTTACTAATATAGAAATAATTTAAAATAAAATTGAAATTTAACAATAAATTTAGAAAGAAAAATTTGAAAATATTATATAATTTTTTAAATAAATTTATTGTTAGTTTTTAAATTATATCTAGGTAATTTTTCTTAACAATATGTAACCACTCTTCTATTCAAATTAACTTCACATTTATTCAATTACTTAATCAAAATTAATTTCAATCATTACATATTTATCAATAAATAAAATGACTTTGTAACTGTTCATATATTTTAGTTGCACAGTAGCAACACACCACACTTGAAAAAAAAGAATAATAGGTGGAGAATATTAACCATCCTAAAATGGTGCAGTATTCTCAGTATATTAATTAACTCGTTAATTGAAATCTTAGCTGCACAATTTAATCTAGTAAACTAAAATTGTATTCTCTTTTCACAATTTACCTATATCCAGAAATAAATAAAAAAATACACCATTTTAAAATTTTCAAATAAAAATTATACCACTTTAGGAAATTTATATCGTTTTCTTCTGCATTATCCAATTTTTTGCGTGAGAGAAGTGACATGCATGCAGGGTCGAGGATTCTCTTTTCCTTTATCAATTACTGTTAAAATACATTTAAGTAATGTTTTATAGATACTTTGAAGAAAACAAGTGTAAAAATAAAAATAACTTATAAAGTTTAATTCAAAAAAAAAAAACTAATTGCATTAGACTTTCCCATACAATTTAATTATACAGATTATTCAAACACGAAAAAACTTGTACACACAGGAAAAACGAAGTTTCGTAGAGTTTAATATAAAAAACATAGTCTTACGTTTGTGTTGGAACATTAGAATTTTCATGGTCAATGTCAACCTCTCCTTCTCTTTGTATATACACGGTACGTAAGAAACACCCTTGCATTTGGTAAGTTGGAAGTGTAGTTTCCTCACTTGTTCATATGCAAAACCTCTACTATTAAACCCCTTCCACTCTTCCAATCCTTTCATCCCAAACACTACTCAAAATCATTATATTCTTTCTTACTTATTTTCTTCCACTAAATTAATTACATAGCTATAACAGTATCACAGATATGGAGGCAAAACAACAGAAACTAACCTTGGAGATCACAATTATGTCCGGAGAAAACATAAATGTGGACAGAAATTCAGTGGCAGAGATGTATGTTGTTGTTCGTGCAGAGTCTTTGAATTGTCACGTGACAAAAATGGTGAATGGAGATGATGGAGTGCATGCATGGAATGAGAAATTGTTGTTGGAGGTTCCTTCATATGCAAGGTGTGTTACGTTTGAGGTCCAATGCAACAAATACAAAGGACTTCGTCCTGTTGGGGTGGCAAGGATTGCTCTTTCAGATTTACTTATTGAAAAAAATAATAACGTTTCATCCGAAAGTGTGTCTCAAATGTTTTGTTACAGTTTGAGGAACTGGGAGGGTCGACGTAACGGAGTTATTAATTTCTCGGTAAAGGAAGTGGATAGTTTATGTGCAGAAAGAAAAGAAGAGAAAGAGAAAAAGATGGTGAATTGTAAAGGAACTGAGAATGAAGTGATAGGGTTTGATGTGAAGCCTAACAAGTCCAGTGATGTTGTCATTGGCATTCTAGTTAATTGGTTCACAAACCAGATGATTGTTTGAATGTTGTTTTCTTATGGAGATAGACTCCTGTTCAGTTCCTCTTCCCTTATTCTCTTTTATTTGAGTTTCTATCACAACAATAGAAGTTGGGAACAACATATGTATAGTTTTTGAAATTAAATATTGTGTGATTCTAAGTAATTAATGAATAGTAGTACACTGAAATAACATATATTTACATTGGCATCTTGAGTTTGACTTTATTTCTTAAATTTTCCGTGAAAAATTTCCCTTAAAATAACATATGTTTACATTTTTCTAATTTTGTCAAAAAAAAATCACTTATCTTCCCTATATAGATCGGAGTATAAAGTCTTTTATTTCATTTTTAAAAAATTAACATAGCTCTTCTACATCGAACAATTAAAAATATGATTACAAAAAAATATTTCCGGTGCTTTATATTCTTTAGAGATGTGAGTGTTATACTTATATTCTCTTTTAATAAATGTAAACTGGTATATTACAATTTATATTATTTGATAAATTGCTACAAAAAGTATTGCTAAAATATTTTTGTAACATTTTATATATATATATATATATATATATATATATATATATATATATATATATAAATATATATATATATATATATATATATATATATATATTCAAATATTACACTTTTATCATTTCTTATTTTCAAATATATAGTTGCTTTTTGTAATAGATCACATATATATCTTCAATATAAATATAAAAATAAAAATAATTTCTTTCTTTTAACTTATAAGATAAATTTTCTCGAACCTTAATTACTATTTGGGTTTCTTAATCCCTTGTGAGATAGTGGTTAACTTATACTACAAAGTTTTGACAGGATTATGGTAAATTTGATTTAGTAAAGATTTCAAAATATTTAAGATCTTTTTTTTTATCAATAAAGAATATAATGAATTAAACCGAACATTTGATAAATGCTCAAACCTTTATGAAAAAAATAAAAATAAATGTTTGGAGGTTATAGATTTTTCTTTACTGTCTTACCATACCCCTTATATCTTCAGTAGCTATCAAAAACAAAAAAGGAGATAGAGGATCTTCGTATCTTAGACATTTTATTGCCTTATCATACCCGGTATATAATTTTCTAACACTTAAAAAGCAAGTTTTGAGCTGACTGGTATTAAATGTTCTGCAGTTTTCTTTGAAGTTTCGTACACCTTCATATTGATTTGTGTGGTTGGTACATCTTCAACTTCCAAGTTTATGTACCATACTTGCCTTATTTATTCATATGGCTATATAGTTTTTTTTTTTTTCTATATAAAATCTGTTAAAACGTTATTTTGTTAATTTTACATCCAAGAATGGTTCAAGGAATTGAATGCAGTAGGTAATGGAATATCTTAATAAAATTGTTTTCTTTGCTCTTTCTTGCTTCATGGAGAAAGTTAGCTTAGAGAGAGAATATGGTTGGACACAAAATATGAGAGTATAATTAGGAGTTTATGAACTGTATTAAAGTGGAAACCTCTAGCATAGGTATTATAGAGCAAATCAAAGTGTTGGATGAACGTTATCACAAATGTTGGCAGATTAATGTCTTATTCTGATTGGTATATTTTAATATACTCATTGATGTCTTATTATTGATCTTGACGGTAAACAACATGATTGACGGGTTAAAAATCTTACGTAGAAGAAAAAATATTCATAAGTTTAAATAAATAAAATTTTGAAATAAGTAAACAATAAGCTGTTTTTAAAATATTTATAAATATTTTTTGAAAGGCGATTTTGCAATTATAAATTTTAAGATATAGTTATTATTAAAATTTTTTTTATCATATGTGATACTTTATGATTGAATATGGAACTATAAAAACATTTTACACCAAGCATTCATACCATATTTTCTTGAAAAAAAAAAAAAGTATCAACATATCATCACCTAAAACGAAAAGTGAAATTGCTAGATTCCACTATGGGGATATCCTTATTTTACGAGCTAAATTTTAAAATTGAGCTAGGTTTAAATTAAAAATC
>Ga0209700_106608_pt1 | contig 17678 bp, 10 predicted proteins | sample SiratroredBW_FD_187528 | JGI IMG/M metagenome (GOLD analysis project Ga0209700, IMG submission 187528) | Root nodule microbial communities of legume samples collected from California, USA - Siratro red BW (SPAdes) (version 2) | ecosystem: Host-associated > Plants > Roots > Nodule | place: USA...
TCTTATTTTTCTGTCCATACCTTTAGTTGTTTTTTTTTTTCCATTTTATGAGGATGTTAAATAATACATCATAGACTGCAAAAGTATTTTAAAATAGGCACAAAAGATTTTCTTCAAATTATATTATAAATAAAAAAAAAGGGAGAGAGTAGGCGTTAAATGTACAAATAAGTTTGGATAAACTAAGCAATATACCCTTATATAAGTTCAAAGCCTTTATATTTTTTCTTTCAAATTAGAGAAAAATAATTGTTCATCTCAAGTGAATTTGGCAAACCCTGATAAAAAAAATACAGATATTGCAGAGGAGGAATAATCAGCTTTGTATAATAAATTTTATGTAATAAGTTTTATTGATTGACAAATATTTATGTTTAAGCTTTTAATATATTTAAAAAGTTGTATCTTCCCATAATCAATTTACATGCCTGAAAGACAGGAGTAGATTTTTTATTCATCCTTGTATAACTTTTATAAAATAAATTTGATTTTATGATTTCACTCATAAATGTTTGTACATCAGTTTAAAAAATCAAGCCATCTCTGTAATCAGTAAAACACAAAAAAATGAAATAAAATAAATGTACACTTGGTATAGGAATTGATTTTGGTATAATAGCTCCTGATTTTGGTGACAAAAGATGATCAAGTGCGTCTTACACTTTGATTGGCGTTTTCTTTCATCTTTTCTTCCTCCCTTCTGGTGGCTGTGGCAGAAACGTAATAGGGAACAGTGAACAATCCATGGATGAAACACATAATGCCTCCTCTGGATAGAGACCGATGACCCAACATCCCACAAGATTTTCTCGATCTTGAGTTTGCTAATGTGCCTATGATCAGCATCGAAAACCCAACTGCTAACACAATCCTGCAAAGTTAATTTCAAATATATGAATTTTAAAGAATATTTCAAGAGGGATTCCCAAAGTTTAATCTTTTAAATGAAAAGTTCAAAGCAAATAAACGATAACATGTTGCATTTTTAAAGCAAAGTAAAAGACTTACCAAGAGAAAATGAGAAAAGAAACTGCTAATTTCCTATTTGCTGAAGCTGTTTGATATTGTTGTTTGGACCATACACAAATGCAGCCACCAAGCAAATTAGCAATTATATGGGCCAGTGCCAAGAGAGTGGCAGCTGCTAAGCCTAGCTTGAAAGCATGATGGCTTGGGTACCTACACACAAATATCCACACCTTCATGTGCTTCTCCTGTTAATTCATCCCAAAAGGATCAGAGAATAATGTTAAAACCTTAAGTGTTCTCAACATTTATGAAGCAGTAGGGTCTTTCTAATCAGAGTACCTTGTTTTGAGCTATTTCTGCCTCAATTCCAAGTATGCCAGCAACAATATCCAAGACCATGACAAGTATGCATATAAGGAAGCCATAGTTTTTGGCCATGATTCCCTGATACAGTAGAAGCTCAAGAGAAGAGGATGTAGTAGGGGTAATGCATTTTTTTATGGCACTACACTATATATATATTTAACAGTGATGCCCTACAATCTCTAATTAAGGAATGAGAATAAAGTTTGGACCACTTTTGCTGCATATTATCAAATATCTGAGATCATACATAAATTTATACTAGTTTAACCAGTTATTTTAAGTTAGAAGTTATGGATATGCAATTGCATTGAATATTTGGAGGAAATTTGTTATATGTAGGGAGTTTATCTGATATTAACACAATTGTCATTAGTAAATGATACATGCATGATGTCTAACAAAAAATTATGTCAGATTAAGTGTGATTATAGTATCATGCATTTTGTCCTTACAATTTACTTTATTCGTACTCTAGTTGTCTTTGCCTTTCTAAGATTCGTTCCATTGGGGGCAAGGAAAGCAGAGTATCACTAGCAAAGGTAGAGAACAAGTATTCCAAATGAACTTCTACTCTTACTTCAAAATTAGGCCTTTTCATTTCCTTCCTTATGGTAAAAATTAATATAATGAAACTAAGCTTTGAAAAGGTTGTTCTACTTAAACATGAAAGCAATGTGATTTATAGGGAAAAGGCCTGATTTAAAAGCTTGTAAGTGAAACACGTTTTGCTTCAAAAGATAAAAACAATTGATTTCCAATCATCCATCAATGATTAGCAAACCACAAACACATTTTGTTTTTCTTATAATTTCAGATATATATCACTTATATTAAGCTCTAGACAAGACTTACAAGAAAAAGTCATTTTAAATATAATTATGTATTAATTATTTATTTAATGTATTAAAATCTGAAAAGATTCTTCACTTTTGCTAAAAGAAAAATTTTCCGCATATTATTGAACGTGCCGCTCGTGGTTTTATCAACATCTACTTCAAGTAAAGAACATTTTATTCTCTTAACATTTTTTGAATTTCACATTTTCATCTGTTTTGGTCAAAACTTTCCTATAGTTATTTTGTGATACTATATCAATTAGCTTAGAAATAAGTAAACTCTTCTTTAGAATCCTATAACTTATTAGTTAATATTGGCGTAACTTAAATCTTGCACTTTTTTGTGTAGGATCTTTCCCTTTTGTTTAGTTTTTCAAATGGGAGGTAAAAGGTTCAATATTCAAGTGAAATGATAAATCTAAATTCAAAAATAGGTAGCCATGTTTGGATGGGTATTGGCTCTAGGAGTCATTATAGTATTATATATTCACAACTAAAAATCATTGAATACCAATGAAACCAAAGACAATCTAGAATATGGACATGGCCAAGAGCTCATGTGGTTGCTTTATAAATTTATAATTATTGAAAGAATAAATTAATGAGTCTTAATCATTGTGACACAAATAATTAATTAAAGAAGGAAATGTTCTCAAGAATTCAAACTGTTTGCGTGAAGCTCATGTACTGAAGAGTTCTGAAAGCACAATATAAAGTTGTTTATTTTGTCACCTGCTTATATTTCGTTGTTGATTAATTCAATTTCAACATCACAGAGTAATATTTTATTTGAAATAAAAAATGATTGGATGGTTTCCTGGGGGGTTGATTGTTCAAAGATCAGAAAACTTTAAATGATATAAATTTGTTGGAGATTGCTTGAATCATGAATAATAAATGGGGATTCTCAAGTTATTAGAAGGCTTCAAGATCAAACTACATGTTTATGGCAATTCAATTACTGAAATCATTATAATGCATATTGTGTTGCCCATGGAATATCTGTGTGTTTACTGAAAAGGAAAAAACAGCTTGTATATGAAGGAACTCTGTAGTTGAAGGACAAGATTCCTTGATTGTTTTCTTTCTCTTGGAATTGGAATGGTTACTGGTTCGTGGAAATATTCTACACATTTCTTCTGCCAAAGCCTTTTGAATGTTGATCCTTTAAGAGCATAAGGAAAAAAGAGAGAATGTTTGAGGCTTGGCTTTCTCTGAAGAAGACCCTTCAGTGCAAACCACAGCCAAATCATGTTCATGATCCAAATATTATTAGGCAACAAAAGGGTAATCAGAAAACCAAGTTAGGCAATCTGGAGAGTTCAAATACCAAAGATTTCATCCAAGGAAGCAAGAGGCACTCTAAAAATCCCCTTAGTTTCAAAGGGGAGATTGACATCACTGGTCCCATAATCGATGAGATTACTCTTGATAGCTCAAACCGTGAAACAAGTCGACGTTTTTCTTGTCCTCAAAGCAATAGCAGCAATAAAGCTTCTCTTAGAACACGAAGGTCAGCTACATCTTCAAGGATAGCATATCCTGTAGATCACAATGAAGCAAATGTCTCCTCCAATTTGGTTCAGATGGATTCTGATGGTTGCTCATCGTTAACCTGTCATAAATGTGGCGAGAAATTAAAAAATCTTGTTGCTGTAGAAGCACACCATATCTCTCACCATTCAGGTAATAACAGACTAATATTTTGAATTGAAGGGTCAAGAGTTTAAGGGGCTTCATCTTTCCAAGTCTTGTGTTTTTATTTTATTCATCTTATGGTTCAGTATGGCATAAACTTATGGAAAGAAATATACTTGCAGTAAAAAAACATAGTTTATCAACGTGTACTGTTTTTGTAGTGATTGAACTTGAGGAAGATTCGTCGAGACAGATCATAGAAACAATATGTGGAACAAGCTCGGTTTATGCTGAAAGCATGTTGGGTGAGATTGAGTGCATCTTAAAGGTTCTGAACATACCAAAAACCTTTGCTTGCTTTGAGGAGCACAGAGAAAAGGTGAAGGAAAAGGCTGAGAAATTACAGAAGAAGCACCCTCGTTGTGTGGCTGATGGAAACGAACTTTTAAGATTCCATGGCACAACCATTGCATGCTCTCTGGGCATAAACAGTTCTTATAGGCTGTGCACTCTAGACTATTGTGGTATATGTCAAATTCTGAGACATGGGTTCTCGAGCAACAGGGAGTTCAAAGGTGCATTGGGGGTTTACACCACTTCCACAAGTGGGAAAGCCTTTGAATCCATTTCCATTTTGACATCCCATGAGAGACCATTTTCAAGAAAGTCCATCATAGTTTGCAGAGTAATAGCTGGGAGAATTTATAGCCCTCTTGAAGGAATTGAAGAAAGGGGTGATTCAGAGTTTGATTCATTGGCAGAAACAATTAATGGGCATTCAGATGTTGAGGAGCTTTACGTCTTAAATCCCAGAGCCCTTCTCCCTTGCTTTGTGGTAATCTGCAAACAGCAAACACCCAAGTTTAGAAGGGTCAGCCCAAGCTTAAGGATAAGTAGCTTTTAACAACACCAAGCTTCACCTGTCTCAGAAGTGATTCTTACATATTTTAGTTTAGACCTTTCATATTTCTTTGCTCCTTTTTGTATATAAATCAACATAAATTTATTCTATGTAGAAAAAGAGTAATGGTATTTAAACATAAATAACTTCCTTTATTCATATTATTATATTATTATAAGATAATTGTCAAAATATTATCTTTTACATAAAAAAATGTATTAAAAAAAAAACTCGTATATTTACAATGTCTTTATTTACTATTTTAATTATCTAAGTATAATATTATATAATATGAGATGAATAAACCACCCAGACCGAAATCCGCCTTTTCCTAAGCCAATGCTGGCATAGATTTAAAAATAATAAGTATTAATAAAATATTTATTTACCAATTATTATTGAGGTTTCTTTTTGTGTGGGAAGATGAAGGATAACGTTATTTAGTAAAAGATATCGTGAAAAAAAAATAAAAAATAGACATGTTATTCAATAGTAAAAGAAGAAGGGTCAAAAGTGATATGCTCATTGCTCGCTATATAAAGATAATTATATTGGAACATATTCAATTATGTTGTTAAGATTTTAAAAGGATTTTTTTGAAAATAAAGAACATAATTAAACATTTTATTTTATTTTTAAATATTTATTTTAAAAAACATGATCAGTTAAAAGGTTTTACTGAAAAAACACCCACTTTCAATCTATTTGCACCATAATCAATTATATTGAAAATATTTTAAAATAATAATTTTATAATAACAATATTAACAAATTAAAAAATAATAAATAAAATTATTTTGGTTCTCGCTTATTTTTTATCTAATCAAATAATTTCCCTTTAATTAATTTTTTTCCTCTTATTTTTTCACGAGACAATCCCCACAAAGCACGAGTGCCAAATTCTGTACCAACGGGTCCCTTCACATACGAGGTGGTCGGTGTTACCCCGTTAAGAAAAATGGTCTACAGGTTTATGGGTCCATTATAGAGCTGATTGTTATTGAAAGGCCCACTGGGAGTTGTATTGGAGGCAGTATACGGATGAAAATGGGCTAGAGAGGAGTGAGTTAGTGGGCTCAAGAGGTGTTAGGTAGTGAAGCCCAATGATTCAATTAATGAGAGGAAGCCTGGGGTATCTTTGTTTTCTTGACCATGACATGTGAGTAGTTACGTTGGTATGGGCGGTGCCCCAAGTTATGGACCAAAAAGCGTTCCCAAATTAATACATGTATCAATGTCTTCCAACAAAAAAATCGGCCAACTGGCCCTGCCAATTTTAACCTAACAAACAAAAAAACTCTGGATTAGGTGACTTTTTGAAAATCGAAAGGACAAAATAGAATTATTAGAAAAGAAAATAGAAATTAGTCCGATAATAAGAAGAGTGTGAGTTGTATACGCGTATTGAGCCACCTTTATATAGTTCTTGCGGAGTTGTATATAAGAAGAGGAATTGGCGTAAGATTCACACGTTATTTTGCAAATTGTGCGGCAAGTGTCTAATATCGTCTCCTCTCTTATCGCAAATCCAAGGCACCTCTTCTAAGGTGAAGGGGAAGGTATGTATTATTGTGTCTTTTTCTATCACTATATCGTTAGATCTGAGTTTTCTTTCATCTTTCGCTACATCAATTTATTCCTCATATTGCGTAACATCATTAATTCTAATTACTTCACCATTCGACTAAACTGTCTATCGATCGCTACTGCTGTTGATTGAAACTTAACAACTCAGATTCACAACTTCTCTCGCCGTATTCCTTTTCAATCTGGTTCAGTTTTCTTACCATTGGATCGATTTGGGAGTGACTTAATAATCATGCAACCCTAAGAATGATACCTTCTTCTGATTGACAATTATACTCTGTGATTTCTTTGCTGCTGAGTGGATGTGACTCGTACGGATGTTTGTGTAATAGTATAATGTTGCGAGAATTGGGAAAGGAGAAAGATCTACGTTTATTTTAGTTGTAAAGTGGAGTTGGATGGTGAAATAGGAGTGAAGGGGCTTATTTTGTTTTTTTTTTTTTTTTTTTTTGGTCTTTGGGAGTTTTGGTGTTTTTGTCGAGGGTTGTTGTTCTCTTTTCGATTCATCTGTAGTCAGAGTGAAATCATAAATGTGCCTTTGTTTGTGAGGTTTTTCAGTGTTTAGGGTTTTCAATGGAGAGTACAGTCACTTTTTGTTGCGATCTTGGATATTGTTGAAAATTGGGGACAAATGTGGCCGCAATTCGCGATGCTTTTGAAGAGAGTAGAAGAACCTTAGATGTTGTAGCCAAAGTCATGCTTGCAGATTTCTTTGAATTTGCACTCATGGCTTGATTTGTGAGGCACTGTCTGTGTATGACACTGTCTTATGGCACTTATTCCTTTTCCGGGATTATTAGGCGTGAGAGTCTAAATTTTGTTTGAGGGAAGACCAAAGACAAATTTATTCGAAGACTTTCTCAGTAGATTCTGAACTGATATTTGACCATGATTACAGCGAGTTTACTCTTCTAGTCACGTTTTAGCTGTTAATTGACATTAAAACCCCAACGAATATTTTCTAGAAGCCAAAGTATATGTTAGTATGTCTATGTGATTGTGTAGAAACATGAAAATAAAAACTGGGAAGCATGGGATTTGTATGGCTATACTGATGTCATCATTTAAGCCTTTTACATTACATTGCACATACATAGACTAACAAATTGACTGGTGTTTTATGATGTACAGCTTCAGGGGTTTGCAAAAGGGTTGATATTGAAGCCATGGTTCTTGACTCCATACTGTCTTCTCCTCGGCTGAAGTCTCCCTCATTCAGGAGAAAGGATGAACTGGGTAGTTGGTCCACACTTGTCCAGAGGCATCGTTTCCTCTTATCTGCTCTTGTTCTGCTAACTCTTCTCTGTACTGTTTATCTTTACTTTGCTGTCACCTTAGGGGCCAGTGGCACCTGTTCTGGGTTGACTGGAGCTCAGAAAGCTTCTTGCCATATGGAACTTGTTAAGGATTCTGTGGCCAAGGGTAAACTGAAAATTCTTTGATATTTCAAAATATAATTATATTGGAATATTTTTTCTTGACTTTTGCCCGAGTATAGGTGACATGAAATCCAATTACATTCTCCGGCACTGTGATATGTATACATACTGTTTATCTTGGTATTTGTGTGCCAAAATGTAGAATACATGTAGAAAGCAATTTCTTTGATATATTATATATTGATCTTAGTAATTGCTATATTGACGTAAATTGTAGGGCATTGTAGTTGCTAAATGAAGTTTGAGACTATGTGTGCATAAATTATGGCCCGCTCGAAGCCTCATATTTGTTATATTTGACTGAATTTATATTTTACTTGTATTGCTGATGCTGGCATTAATCTAAATAATTTTCGCAGTGAGTGATACTGTTTGATCACTACTGCATTATCATGACCGCTGAAACTGCATTTGTTTTAACTTTGCATTACGCTATTGCCAAAAGAAGTAATAGTTCAGAATATTATTAACATAATAAGGGTGCGTTTGAACAGCTGCTGAAAATATTTCAATAATGAATTAGTTTTGTTTGGATTAATTTGCTGAAAAATGATTAAGATATTAATGTGTGACAAAAAAAAAACAGTTTTTCGAACAAGGTTTTCTGAAGTTAAGAAAAAAAAAATTGTTGAAATAATTATAAATTATTTTCAGTTAAAACAGTTTTTATCATAGAAAGAAATCAAGATTTTACTCTAAATTTCAGTTGATGTATCAAAACAAATTAAAATTTAGTTATAACTTCTTCTTTATTTTCTTAAAATAAAGGTGAAATCTTGAAATTTAAGTTATCCATTATTCTATCAGAAAATTATTCGCAATACATCACTATGAAGACTAGTATAAAAGCTAAAATAAAAATCTGGAACAGTACGTATGTGGGTTTGATATAAATATAGTCTTGCGGCTGAAAGAAAATTTAAAACTAGAGGCGAAGTTAAGACATAGGAAGAGTTGTATACAATTCTTGATTTGATTATTTTATTAATAAAAGTATAATGAAGGATACGTTTGTGATTAAATATTACAAAAAGTTATTAAGATAATAATAATAATAATAATAATAAAAGTTGTAACGCTGGTATAATAATAATAAAAAGATGTCAAAGTACAAGTATCCATGGACAGATTGAAATGTGCTTAGATCTTGTGACGAAAACCTGGTGCAATGTTTTATTCAAATTATGAAATTTCTTTATTTGCAATTGAAGTCTATTTATGGTAAAAATAAAAAGATATAAAAAGAAAGGGTAAAATCGAGGGGCCTGTTAATGATTCTAGGGTTAGCAAGTGTAGGCCGACAAGAATGGTGGATGGTGTGATTAACATGAAGGCCATTGATGGATCATTAAATGCGAAGTGATGTTGTTGTGGAAAAGAATGAGAATAATAATAGCCACCAATTAATCAAATTAAACATACCACAACACTCCTTATCATCATCACTCATTCCCATGTTATTCTGTTCCAACAAAAAATTAAGTTCAGTCATATTACACCGAATTATATATCAGTGTAACTTTTTTGCAATTTTTTAATCAACAAAAAAATAAGAAATAACACTACAAAAGTGTTGTTATATATTGTACTCTATTAGAAAAGTGTCTCTCAGATCCAATTCTTCCATTCTATTCTCCCTCTCAAACATAATTCTTGTTGTACATAAATACATTCAAACATAAACATTTTATTTTATTTTGGGCATTCAAATTTATAAAAATGTTTTTCTAACTTCAATCTAAACATAATATATGAAGAACTTGTTGAGTATTTTTTAAATAGAAACGACCCATTAGACAAACAACACTCTTCGAAATTTCACAAGCCATTTTTATTCTGAAACTAAATTACTTTTGTTTATTTTTTTTCGCTCTTCATATGTTCTTCCAATTAAAATAATATTAATATTTCAACAAAAACAAAGTTAACAAGAGAAGAGAAGAAAACTTATTTTTTTGAAACTTGATGAACATAAAGCGAAGACCATTAATTTCAACCATGATTCTGATCCTAGAAACACGAGGCATACACATGATTGCCCGTGTAGCAGCTGATGGAGTTCGTTGCTTTCTTCGTAATTCTTGTTAATTAGTAAACACAAGTGGTGCAAAATAATATAAGATCCATTTAACAATTTTAAATGAGTTAATAGATTGAAGATGACCTAACATGTCATAAAATAGAATAAATTCGTCTTTTCAATTCATATTTGAAAACAAGATGCAGAGTTCTACTACTCCTTGTATTTGTTATTGTATGCCAAATCATGCATGACAGTTAAGTTATAGTTATAGTTTTACTTTTCCAAAACAGTGAACCAAGAAACTGGATTTGTGAATTGTGTTGATTTTAGCATTGTTGAACCTAAAGAGTGGGATCCATTGTCCACTGAATTAGTTGGTCAAAGTAAAAGTTAGAACCCCAAAAATTGGTGGCATGAGTAACGGAAAAAGGAAAGTGCAACGTTAACGACACCTTGTTCAGTTTGAATTATGGCTTACTTTAGTTACCAATATATCAACACGCATGGTCAGAATTGTGTTCTGTGTTTCTAAAGTTGCTTCCAAACATGTCCCCATTTTTTAATTCGGTAGCCAAACACAACTTATGAAAAATCTTTTTTTTTTTTCATTATCCATAAGTTGAAATTAGATAACAAAAAAAGTTTATAATAACTTATTAGCACATATTCCTCCTTTACTACTATACTATTATTTTAAATTTTACACTGTTTACACTATTCTTTTAGTTTTAATGAAATAATCGATCAAACCTTTGCACTATTTATTGCGTTGACTTCCATTATTTTCCTCCAGTATTATCAATTTCTTTGCCTAATGTTACCAATATTTCCCTTTATTTACTTTTTCAGAAAACACCAACATGCTCGTTTCTTTTGTTGACAATAAGCAGAAAAAAACAACCTTTTAAACTTTTCTATTCACATCATTCTTCTGTGGTTTTTTTTGTTACTAATGATTCTTTTGTTCCCTATTCTCTATTTTGTCATTTACAGACATGCCACCCAAGCTTCCTAATCCTCAAATGCACCTTGGCATGCATTCCCATTAATGTTGGAGCACTGTGATCTTGAAGTGAATACCACAATGGAGATAAAACTTTCATGATAAAAAAGGTGAAACTCTCTATTTCTATTCTATTTTTTGAAGTAACTTCGAGTGAAACAGTTGGTGATTAGCATGCGCAGGGTCGTTACTCCCAACAGCATGAGAAATAGACACTTAACATTTAATTACACCTTAAAGTGTGGCAGGCATGTGGACCTGCTAGCACCACTGTTCCTCTCATCATGCTCTGCACGAACTGCATCATCACCTATGTCTTTCCCTTCTTACAAATTTACTTTATTTTCTCAAAGGGTCTTCTGGTTCAGGCTTTCTTCTATCATCATCACATGTACGGGAAAATGATATTTACTCACCTAATATGCTAGTAGGCACTTGTGAGAGAATCATAAAATAGAGAGAAAAAAAATCTTATTAGTGACACAATGTCACGTGAAGAGAAAAATTATCAGTTAAGTATTTCAAAAATAGATGTTAAAACATCATTGCTCTTTATTATATAATTCCATGATACATGTTGTATCTTTTTCTCTTCACACTATCTAATATAGAAGAACATACACATGTTCTCTAAAGAAAATCTTGTTCTGTTTGTTTTCCTGAAAATTGTATACCTTATTTGTGACTTTCATACACTATAACACTATTTTACTTTCTTTGGTGAAGAAATCAAATGTTTTTCAATAATTCTGCTGGCCGTCTAACCTTCGTTAATGCTGTGCAGAATATTCTGTCACTTTTGTCCCGTAAATTTAGCAACTTTTTTGGTAACTCTTGGTCATAAATGTGGAAGTGAAAGTTATATTTTGCGACTTTCCATGGGTACACATGCTTTTTAGCTCATAGCACGACTTTGCTACAGTAGTGGTATGGAGGTAACTCCATCTCCATCAAACATGTCCCTGCTATGTTCTGCTGCTCATTTCATGGAGATGGAATGTGATAATGGTCCTGAAACACCCAACTTGAAACCCCACATCGAAAAATTTCTCGAAGGAATTCGTTTCTGGACTTGGTCTGAGCTCGTTGAAGCATTGAAACAGTGTCAAGAGTTGTTTTCTTTCAAAGGTTATTTGGCTATTCTGGAGAGAATTATGGATCACTTGATAGAGAGGCTGGCATCACCAGGCATTACAAGTCCAAATACATGTTCCTCCAACAGATCCAGCTTCCAGTTTTCTTGTGATACAAGCAGCAATAACAGCCTAAGAAATAACTGCTCTGGAGCCACGTGGTGGTTTGAACATCTTGTGTTCTTGAGGGTTGATTTGTTGGACAAGCTCATAAGGACAATGCTATCTTATGATTTTGATCATGGTGTGGTCTCTAGATTTCTGTTCTACTATCACAACTCAACTTGTCTAGGTGCTGTGCAGGATGAAAAGATTGAGGCTACCGAGGTTGTTATCAATCTTCTTTTGCTGCTAGATTTGAGATCAATTTGTTGCAAGGATTTGTTCAATCTAAATCGAATGGCTGTAGGTTTGAAAATGAGCACAAGTTTCATAGACAAGATAGAAAGTCTCATAGGTCCTCTTCTGGATCAAACAACAATTGATTATTTACTTCTTCCATCTCCTCCATCTCCACATGGGAGGGGTCAAGCATATGATGTTGGTTTTGTCCTTAGACTGATACACATATTTTTGTTTCGAGACACTTTTGAGTTAAATTCAAATCGACTTAAGAGGGTTGCGAAAATGATGGATTTGTTCCTTGTGGAAGTTGCTCCAGATCCCCATATCAAAGCTTGTGAGTTTGAAGCATTGATTACCGTGCTCCCAGATACTGCAAGGGAATCTCATGATCAATTATACCTAGCCATGGACATGTATCTAAAGGTAAAACTACCACTTTGCATTGTTCTATGATTGCAAGACTATAATACTTGAATGCAACTTTTCACTTCAGAAAGCTTGCAGCTTCTAATTGATCATTGCTGCAACTATTTTTTGTATCAATGTGTATTGTTTTTTGAAGTCTCTTTCGGTCATTGATATAGATTCATAGGTCCATGCAGGGTTAAGTGACAAAGAGAAGATGGGTATCTGCGGTACACTGAACCACGAGAAGCTGTCAGCAGAACTTTTGAGACATCTTACTCGAAGCTTGGTGTTTCCTGCAGAGGCAAAACCTAGAGCTTACGTTACTAAACAAAGCCGAATGAAAACCTTGCTTCAGGAAAATGATCATTTGAAAAACTTTTTTGAATCCGTATTTCGTAAAAGCTTCAAGAACATGGAGGTGAGAGAGGATGTTGAGAAGAGAAGCTATGATGGCGAAGAGCTTAGAGGAGATGCAGAAGGAATGCAGAGTGGGACCCAACTAAAGAGGTCAGGGACTCATATTATGAGCAATGCTATGTACTTGCCAAAACTCTGTTCATGATGTTTAGTTTCAGATTTGACCCTGAATTTTGTGTTCATCTAAAGTTATGAAAATCATGTACAGATATCATATTCTATGTAACAGATTTCACATATGATTTTATACAAAGAGAATATGTCACTTGTTTGCTTTGTGCAGCTGAGAGGAATGATTATTGTATCAACCTACCTACAATACTCCTACTGTCACTTCAGCATCATCACTTGTTTGCTACATTTGAATTTGAAATGGCTGTGTAAAAAATTCAGCAACCAATACAATAGATTATTAAAATAAGACTAATGGGGTTAACCAATATAATAGATTGAAAATTAATACTAATAATAATAATAATGATAATAGGATTTGAGATGTTATGCAACCTTGGAAAACTGGGTTGGTCGGATCAACGTCTTAATATAAATGAAGGATTTGGAGAGACAGACATTAAGGCAAGAGTGACACTTTAACCCTTCTAATTATGGAATTAGGTAGCTTTTACAGACATATATTAAAATGACAGGGCTAGTAAATAATTTTCAGATAAATAATATTGTAATTTATTGATAAACCTTAAAAGAAAAAAAGATTAGGCGATAAAATATTTCCTGAGTTTTTTTTTTTTTTTTTAATTCGAGGAAACTCAAATTTGAGAAAATTAAATTAGATTAGTTTATACACTTAGTTGTTTGTTTATTTGGGCCGAAGACTTATCTTCTTTAATGGGTAGTTCGATGCAGCAAATAAAAGCCCATTCTTAATGGGCTTTCGACGAACAATCATTTTGTCCTAACTTTAGTTTTTTTTATTTAATATATATAAACACTATTTTTGAAATTTAAATACTAATAAAATAAATTCGATATCGTACAGGCACTACAAAATATCCAATGTTTTTAGAAATAAAACTATTCAATGTTTTTATAAATAAAAACACTTAATGTTTTTATTTAACCTCCTTAAATAAGTCATTAACAATATCCTACACTTTTTTTTATCAAAAAATAAATCACGAGTAATAAATAAATGCATATTATTATAAGTGATAAGCAATTCATGAAATCTTTGATTCTGTATTTCCTTTTTAAATGATAGACCAATTAATAAATCGACTTGTGTGTACAATGATTGAATGTCTTATTAACAATTTCACAATAAATTATGACTAAAGAGAAACTAACGAAAAAATATAAATTTAAATATATTTTCAATATCCGTAAATATAATTATATTTTATTTTAGTCCTTAATTTTTTTTTTATGTTTAGATCCATTTAATTTCTGGCTTTTTTAGTCCTTATCATTAATTATTACTAGTTTAGTGCTAAAAAATATTTTAAATTGAGATAATTAAAGTATTTTTGTGTGTTATTAAGATAATTTTAGTTTTATCGTTTGATATAAATAAATTAATTACATTTGTTATTTTATATTTTATTTTATGTCAATAGATTAATTTTAAAATTGTACCCTTTTAAGAAAAGGTCATTATTCACTAGCATAATTATAATTTTATTTTAATATATTATTTTTATATTACAATTTTAAATTATTATATCGTAATCTATTATATTAAATCACAATATTTTTCACTAAATAAAAATAATAATAAAATTATTAGATATATTCTATATTTTAGAATTATTGATTGTGAATAATATATTAAAATTTTAAAGTGATGATATAGAATAATAATTTTTACTCTTTTTTCCTGTCCTTCCCATCATTTAGACACATTTTTTTTTTCCATGGGCTCCATTTACAATCGTGCCTTCACTGCTTCAAACCTCAAGCAACTGTAGCAAAACTCTCTCAAAACTTTAAGGAATGTCAGTGAAGTTCAACCCAAGGAATTTGCATGGTTGATGCAATGATGTGCTTAAATATTGATTACCACTTCCAAGACGAAATTGATGCATTCTTACAGAAGCAATACGCGATTTGATCCGTCACATTGCACTTTAGTTTTCGTTTATTAAGACAACAAGGTTACTACGTGTCAGCAGCTGGGTGGCATATTTATATATTCATTTTCCTGGAATTACTCAAGCTAAAAAGTAAGCTATAATCATAAACTATATGAAATTTAACTCTTAATCATATCGAACACGAAAAACCGATTACTAGATCTGAAGTGTAATAGTGTTAGGACATGTGGTGGAATAATAGTATTATGACAAATCTTTCTCTTAGTCCCGATTAAACAGACCTAGTCTCACTATGTTTGATTTTATTGCTCAATAAAACATTTTTTGTAATCGATCTCTCATTTTTTCTTATTATTGTTAGGAACCCAGACTAAAAGTAGGTTTATTCTTTTGGGAAAATACATGAACAACTTTCAGTGTGGCAAAATTTCTTTGTTTATCCTATTAGTTGTGGATGTATTATTCCATTATGGATAAATAGGCCTTCTTCTAATCTAAATATACGAATAGTTTCGGAGTGAAGATGAAAACGGACCGGATAGATCTTATCTTATTACATGAAAAGATAAATTATTACATGAAAAGATAAAGGTGAAACATAATGGCATGTTATTGATGAGAAGACAGAAGACATTGTTATAATATTTAGGTTGGAGAAGGATGTTGATGGCACTCAAAAAAAGTCAGAACGTAAATAATAAATTATGGAGATGGATTATCACATGTTATGATAAGATTAAATTTAATTTTTTACAATTCAGTACTTTACTATCTCGTGTGAAAGGAAAGTTTCTATGTTTATGTATTGTGAAATCATATTTAACTATTGATCAAATCAAATTGTTTTAAAATAAAAAATTATTAAAATTTATTTGATTTGAAATAAAAGGGTTAGAAAATGATGAGGATGTGGAATCTATGAAGCATCTAATTTATAGACATAAAAAGGAGATAAGACAATTCGATGAAATGTTTTGTAATTGTTAAATTGTTTTACAATCAACAAGCATATACTATCTTTCAAATCCTCCAACAACACCAAACTTCAAAAGATAAATAACTCATAAACTATTATAAAATAACACTAAAACCTACTTTACCAATCCATCCTTTTTATAAATAATGAATATGTGACTACTTTTATAAACGGACCAAAGGATTGAACTCACCAAATCCATTTCTCTAATCTACATTATTTGGTCCGAAAAGCGTGGATCAAATATCCTTTTCTTTTCTAAGTCACTCTATTGCATGGGTACTCATGTTGTGTTAGTTACTAGATACTTAAAGAGTAATATAAATATGATAACAAAATAATTTATATGGACAGAGTGAAGATAATTTGAACCTGCGGAAACATGATGAGCTCTTTGTCTAAGTAAACGGAACAGAAGTGCAAGTTCATAAAGATTGTGGTCATTTGCAAGATCACTGAGATGACTGCTAAATATGGAACACTGCTTCTGAAGAACAGCTTCAATTTCGTCCTCAAAATGGTGTTCGATGCCAAACCTTTGGATAATGTCAATGACATACAAACTCTCCATGGAATCCTCGGTAACAAGTTTGTGGATTGCATGCTTAACTTCCTTCAGTGCCAGAGCTTGTTTGATATAAATATCATCCTGAAAAATGTGAATAAAAGTATCAATTTCAGAAGACATTGGTGGGATGAGATGATGATGAAGGGAATTAGAATTTTAGTTTTACGCACAGAAAAATCCATTCTTAAAATGGGTATAGTGTTTGCCTTGGAGTCTTTTGCTTGGGTTTTACTAAAGATGTGAAGAAAAGAAGAGAGGAGAGTGTATTTGTCATACCCGGAGGATAGTCTTGGTTTGGTTTGTACTCTATACTCTGGAATGGCTTCTTACACAAAGTCAAAGATGGCGGGTCACGTGTTAATTAGGCTGATAACATTTACTATCTTTTCATGGTGTTATTAAATGTTAAAATGGTAAAATATAATTCACTTTTAAAAAAATATTATTTAAAGACAACACGTAAAAAATTGCCTGCATTATAACTTTTAAAGTATACAGATTTTTGACAACTCAAAAGTAATCACACCTATTTAACAATTCAATAAATTAATATTTGAATTATATTTTTTATTATAATGGGTTCTCAAATGAATCTTTTAATTCTCTGACAAAGTATTAATTTGTTAAGATGCTAAATGGGTGTAATTAGTGCTCTGAGTTGTAAAAAATATCAGTCCTTTACTTTTAAAATACAAATTCAATTTAAATACATAACTCACAGCTGCGAAACTTATTCTGACAGTACAGTCATAGGGGGGGCTTGGTTATTGAATCAACTAATAAATAATATATTAATGTTTAAAAGTTGCTCCTCCCTTGAAAATTAGTAAAAAAATTCAAATACATTTCCTTTTCCTAACTATTTTTTTTTTTTTTTTTTTTTAAATTTTTAAAAAAAAAAAAATATTATCAGGATGGGTAAATGGTGTACATAATTTCATTATAAAAAAAAATTGTGCAAAAGAATGATAATGTGTGTATTAATATTGAAATGGTGTTCAGTTAGCACAATTTCAAT